>LXNI01000148.1_pt1 | contig 86728 bp, 83 predicted proteins | sample 809091 | NCBI WGS metagenome assembly LXNI01 (sample SAMN04870527, study PRJNA318959) | sponge metagenome | biome: 01000161; feature: marine sponge reef; material: water | host: Sarcotragus foetidus | place: Greece: Milos, Mediterranean Sea | collected 2013-05-29 | depth 5-7 m | reverse complement strand
CACGGCCGGGTCGCCCACGCGCACCCCCAGCTCCCCAAGCTCCTTCCTCGATCCGGCCCCCACATCGATCCACAACTTCTTCACCTTCACGGCTTTGTCACGCTCCTTCGGCTCGATCAGGTGAATGGCCTTGCGACCGATCACCCCGGGCACATCGCCCTTCGCACCCAGCACTCGCACTCGCTGCCCCACCAGTACCTGCGGGTCCCACCCCCCGATTCCGCCAAAGTAGAGGAGCCCGGACTTGTCCGCGTGGGTCACCTGCAACCCGATCTCGTCGATGTGCCCGGCCAGGAGGATGAGTGGCCGCGCGTCGGGCCGGACGGCCGCGTAGCTGTTGCCGACCACGTCGGCCCAGGACTCGGCGAATGTCTCCGCCTCATGCCGCCAGACCCGCGCCGCGCGGGCCTCGAAACCCGACGGGCCGGGCGCGTCGAGCAGACGTTCCAGAAAGGTGATGTCACGGCTCATCGGCGATCTTCCTTGCTTGGGTCGCGCCTATGCACCTCCGCACGCCGGGTGGTGGAGGCCCCGTCGGCGCCGTAGACCTGGAACTCGACGGTCCCTTCGCGAATGCGCCGCTCCAGCCTGCGTTGGACCAGGCGCTGCAGCCACCGCCGCGACGCCGGAATCAGAAGACTGAACCCCACGAGATCGGTCAGCACGCCCGGCGTGAGCAGGAACGCACCTCCCACGAGGATCGAAAGCCCGTTCAGCAGCGACCGCGCCGGCAACCGGCCGGCCGCCAGCTCCTGCTGAACGGCCAGAAACGCCCGAACCCCCTGCTGGCGGGCCAGCGCCGCCCCAATGACCCCGGTCGTGATGACCAGCGCGACGGTGGGCCCAAAGCCGATCCACTGGCCGATGCGCAGCAGGATGACCAGCTCCAGCAGCGGAACGGCGACGAAGATGAAGATCAACCTGCTCAGCAAGGGTTCGGCTCCTTTCGTGGGCCCGGCGGCCTGCGGCGGTCCCCAACATTTCGTGCGGCGATGTCGCCATGGACACCCGAGAATACCCCCGGCCCGTCCTGCAATGTATATTCATCCTCACCACTCGGGGGTCCCGGGTCTCCCTCCAGCCGGCCCGGCCTTCACCTCTCTGTCCCCCGAAACCAGGGCAGGCAGCCATCATGCAGCAGACATATTTCCGCAAGGGTTTCGGGCTCAAGGCCACCGTCAGGCCCATCATCGAGTCGGAGTATCACTCGGCCATCGTGGAGCGGATCCGGTCGCGTGCGTACACCGACCGTTTCGGCGACATCACGGTGCGCCTGGCCAAGCACTTCGGCTTCTGTTACGGCGTGGACCGCGCGGTCGACTACGCCTACGAGACCCGCCACAAGTTCCCCGACAAGCGTATCTACCTGGTGGGCGAGATCATCCACAACCCGCACGTGAACACCCGGCTCGACGAGATGGGGATCGAGTCGATTCTGCCGGGAGACGACGCCGAGTTCGATTTCGGGCACGTCACCGCGGACGACGTGGTGATCATCCCGGCGTTCGGCGTCACCCTCTCCGACCTGAAGAGGCTCCAGGAGATCGGCTGCATCCTGGTGGACACTACCTGCGGCTCCGTGCTGCTGGTCTGGAAGCGGGTGAACAGCTACGCCAAGGACGGATTCACGGCGGTCATCCACGGCAAGTACACGCACGAGGAGTCGCGGGCGACGGCCAGCCAGGTGCAGCGCTACGAGGGCGGCAAGTACATCATCGTGCGCGACATGGCCGAAGCCGAGGTGGTGGGCGCCTACATGACCGGGGGCGCGGACGCCCCGGGCCGGGACGCATTCCTTCGTCGTTTTGCGGTGCGCAGTTCGGACGGGTTCGATCCCGACCGGGACCTCGCCAGGATCGGCGTGGCCAACCAGACCACCATGCTCGCCACCGAGTCGCTCGCCATCGGTGCCCGCCTGCGCGAGATGATGGCCGCGGCGCATGGCGAGGAGCACGCCGAGACGCACTTCCGCTCCTTCGGCACGATCTGCTCCGCCACGCAGGAGCGCCAGGACGCGATCCTCGAGATGATGGAGGCGCCCCCCGACGTGATGATCGTGGTGGGCGGCTACAACTCCTCCAACACGAACCACCTGGCCCATCTCTGCCGCGAATACACCACGACCTTCCACGTGAAGGACGCGTCCTGTATCGACACCGTGGCCGGGGTTATCCACCACAAGCCCGAACTGGACCCCCACGCTCCCGAGGTGACCGAGACGGATTGGCTGCCGGCCGGGCCCTTCCAGCTGGGCATCACCGCGGGCGCGTCGACTCCGAACAACAAGATCGGCGAGGCCGTGGCGCGGGTGTTGCAGATTCGGGGGATTGACCTGGAGTTGTAGTTACATCTCCGGTGGGGTAAACCGCCCGTCGATCGCCGTCCAGCCTCCGTCCGCGAAGAGCACCGTTCCGGTGACGTAGCTCGCCGCGTCGGAGGCGAGGAAGACGGTGGGGCCCGCCATCTCGCGCGCCGTCCCCCACCTGCCGAAGATGTTCCGCCGCGCGTAGGCGTCGTACCACTCGGGCCGCTCCTTGATGGGCGCGGTCAGGGGCGTGTCGATCACGCCGGGGGCGATGGCATTGACGCGCACGCCGAAGGGGCCCAGCTCGGCCGCGGCCGCCCGCACCATCTGCACGATGCCCGCCTTGGTGGCCGCGTAGATCCCCTGGCCCGGCTCGACCACCACGGAGCGGATCGAGCTGAAGAGCACGATCGAGCCGGATCCCTGCTCCCTCATGATGCGTCCCGCAGACTGGATGACGTGTGCGCTCCCCTTGAGGTTGAGGCCGAGGACACGGTCGATTTCCGCGTCCGTGTAGTCCAGGAGGGGTTTGCGCACATTGATACCCGGGGTGGAGACGACGATGTCGACCGAACCCTGCTCGGCCGCAATCTCTTCGAAGGAGGCGGTGACGGCCACACCGTCCATGATGTCGAGGGGGGCCGACACAGCCGCGCCCCCACTTTCCCGAATCGCGGCGGCGGTTCTGCCCGCTGCTTCCGGGTTTACGTCGAGACAGCACACCCATGCTCCTGCCTCGGCACATCCCATGGCGACCGCCTCTCCGATACCCGATCCAGCACCCACCACGGCGGAAGAGCGGCCCGCCAGTCTGAACATGGAAGTCACGCGGCCTCCCTTGTAAAGTGGAGATGACATAAAGTAATCTGGAGTTTACTATGCCCAACCAACCCAATCGCGCAATGCCCCCTGACCGGGCCGGGCGGGTCCTGGCCCAGGTCGAGGCCGCCCGCGAGGAGATCGTGGCCTTCACGGCCGAGCTCATCCGGGTTCCGACGGTCAACCCGCCCGGCGAAGCATACCGCGACTGCGCCGAGCTGATCGGGCGGCGCTTGCGCGCGGCCGGGCTTGACGTGCAGTACGTCGAGGCGGAGGGGCTTCCCGAACACACGGCCGAGCATCCGCGCGTGAACGTGGTGGGGCGGGGAGGGGGGACGGGCGTCCGCAAGCGGATTCACCTCAACGGCCACTTCGACGTGGTGCCGCCGGGCCAGGGCTGGACGGTCGACCCGTTCGGGGGCGCGGTGCGGGACGGGCGCATCTACGGCAGAGGTGCCTCCGACATGAAATCCGGGATCGCCGCGGCCATCTTCGCGGTCGAGTCGATCCGGCGCGCAGGCGTGGATCTGGAGGGCGCGGTCGACATCAGCGGAACCGTGGACGAGGAGAGCGGCGGCTTTGCGGGCGTGGCGCACCTGTGCCGGACCGGGCTCATATCGGCGCGGAACACCGACTACGCGATCATCCCCGAACCCTTCGGCCCGGATCGGGTATGTGTCGGGCACCGGGGCGTCTATTGGTTCGACGTGGTCGCTCGCGGCCGGACAGCGCACGGAAGCATGCCCCACCTGGGGCGCAGTGCCATTGATGACATGGGTGTCGTGCTCGAGGCATTCCGCACCGGCCTCGCCCCCGCCCTGGCGTCTCGCTGTTCCGCGCTGCCCGTGGTCCCCGAGGCCTCGCGCCGGCCGTCGCTCAACGTCAACGCCGTCGTCGGAGGGCAAGCGGACGAGGTCGTCCAGTCTCCCTGCGTCGCCGACCGCTGCACCGCCACCTTCGACCGCCGCTTCATCCCGGAGGAGTCCTTCGACGATGTGAAGGAGGAAGTCGAACGCCTGGTGGCCCGGGTAGAGGCCGAGGACCCTGGGCGGCGCCTGACCGTCGCGGACCGCATGGTGGTACATCCCGTGCAGGCGCCCCCCGGATCACCCCTTGTTACGGCCCTCTCGAACGCCGTCCGCACCATCAGGGGACGTGATCCCGCCCTGGTGGCGAGTCCCGGCACTTACGATCAGAAGCACTTCGCCCGCATCGGCGGGATCCGGCACTGTGTGGCCTACGGCCCGGGGGAGCTGTCCCTGGCACATCAAGCGGACGAATCCTGTGATGTGGACGACCTCGTTGCGTGTACCCAGGTCCTCGCGCTCGCAGTGCTTGAGCTGGCGGGATTCGGGGACGATCCAGTCCGCGGATAGGACCCGCGCGAGCACCGGGAGCGGTTAGGCGCCGGGCTGGCAGGTTGCTTCCACGGGCTCCCGGACGACGGACCCCGGCTTCTCGGCTCACCTCAGATATGCAACGCCCGCCCCAGCGCCCCCAGCGCCCCCTCCCCCACCGCCTCCGACAGCGTCGGGTGCGGGTGCATGGCCCGGTCGATCTCCTCGACGGTCGACTCCAGGTGCCTCGCCATCACGAACTCGGCGATGAGCTCGGTGGCGTGCGGCCCCACGATGTGCGCCCCCACCACCTCCGAGTACCGCTTGTCGCGGATCACCTTGACGAAGCCCGTCGAGTCGCCCGCCGCCAGCGCCCGCCCGTTCCCCGCCCACGGGAACTTCCCCACCTCGATGTCCAGGCCCTGCTCGCGCGCCTGTTCCTCGGTGAGCCCGACCGACGCCACCTCCGGGTGGCAGTAGGTGCAGTTGGGGACATTGCCGTAGTCCACCGTGTGGTGACCGGCCCCGGCGATGTGCTCGGCCGCGACGACGCCCTCGTGCATCCCCTTGTGTGCCAGAAGCTGGTTCCCGGCGCAGTCGCCCACCGCCCAGATGCCGGGGACGTTGGTGCGCGCAGCCTCGTCGATCGCGATGAAGTTGCCGCGTTCGGTGACCTTGACGCCCGCCGCGTCGAGTCCGATGTCCTCGGTGTTCGGAATCCGTCCCACCGCCGACAGCACGTAGTCGACATCGAGGGTGTGCGCATTGCCGCGCTTGTCGGTGAAGGAGATCGTCACCCCGTCGTCGCGGGCCACCGTGCTCTCCACCCGCGCGCTCGTGAAGATGTCCATCTTGCGCCGCTTGAAGGCCTGCGCCACCGCGCGCGACGAGTCCTTGTCCTCGAGCGGCAGGACCCGGTCCAGCGCCTCGATGACGGTGACTTTTGTGCCGTATGCGTTGTAGATGTCGGCAAATTCCATCCCCACCGCCCCCGCTCCCACCACGACCAGCGACTCCGGCGCCTTCTCCTGAAAGAGCGCACCCGTAGACGACCAGATGCGGTCCTCGTCGATCTGCAGGAAGGGCAGGCTGCGCGGCCGCGACCCCGTGGCGACGATGATGTCCCCGGCGGTGATGGTGCGCTTCACGCCGTCCTTGTCCACCTCGACCGCACCGCCCCCCAGCAACCGCCCATACCCTTCGATGTGGTCGACCTGGTTCTTCTTCAGCAGGAACCTGACTCCGTTCGAGAGCCGGTTCGCCACCTTGCGGCTCCGCTTCTGCGCCGGCCCCAGGTCGACATCGAACCCCTCGAACGAGATCCCGTGACCGCCCGCGCCCTTCAGCTCGTTGACCAGGAGCGCGCTGCTCAGGAGCGCCTTCGTGGGAATGCAGCCGATGTTCAGACACACGCCGCCCAGCTTGTCGGCCTCGACGCAGGCAGCCTTGAGCCCCAACTGGCCCGCGCGGATGGCGGCGACGTAGCCACCGGGGCCGCCGCCGATGACGATGACATCGTAGTCCGTGTTTTTCTGTGTATTGCCTGCCAAGGGAAGACCTCTCTTCAGGGTGTGACTCCGGCCGGGGGCCTTGTGCACCTCACATCAGAATCGCCGCCGGCTCCTCCAGGAACGACTTCAGCGTGGCCAGGAAGCGGGCCCCCTGGGCACCGTCGATGACCCGGTGATCGCAGCTCATGGTGACGCGCATGCGCGGCTGCACGACCACCTCGCCGCCCACCGCCACCGGCCGCTCCTCCACCGCCCCGACCGCGATGATCCCGGCCTCGGGCGGGTTGATCACCGCCGTGAACTCCTCGATCCCGAACATGCCCAGGTTGGAGATTGAGAAGGTGGACCCCGTGTACTCGTGCGGCTGCAGCTTCTTGTCGCGGGCACGGCCGGCCAGCTCGCGAATCTCGGTGCTGATCTGCCCCAGCCCCTTCGCGTGCGCGTCCCGGATGACCGGGGTGATGAGGCCGTCGGGCACCGCGACTGCCACGCCGATATGCGCCCGGTGGAAGCGCCGGATGGAGTCGCCCTGCCACCAGGCGTTGCACTCGGGGTGGTGGGTCAGCGCGACCGCCGTCGCCTTGAGGACCAGGTCGTTGATCGATGCCTTGGCGCCGCGCGCGGCAAGCAGTTCGTTGACCCGCTTGCGCGCGGCCAGGGTCCGCGTCATGTCCACGTCGACGGTGAGGAAGAAGTGGGGGACGGGGCCGAGCGATTCGGTCAGGCGGCGCGCGACGGTCTTGCGCATCTGCGAGAGCGGTGTGTCCTCGAATTCGGTGTCGGGGGGGGAGGGCCACGGGGTGGGGGGCGGGGTGACGGCTGTGGCGGCTGCCTCTGCCGCGCGGGCCGCGGCTTCAACGTCCCGTTTGATGACGCGGCCGCCGGGGCCGGAGCCCTGGAGGGCGGCGATGTCGAGGCCGATGTCCTGCGCGAGACGGCGCGCGACGGGCGAGGCCTTGACGCGGGTGGGGGCCTCGTGGACAGGTGCGGAAGTCCCAATCTGCGCTGTGGGAGGCGCCTCCGCGGCCGCGGGAGTCACCGCCTCCGCTTTGGTCGCGCCCGCGGTGACAGCCGGAATCTCCGGCTCCGGACTCGGCGTCCCTGTCCGCGGGGTCGACGCCGCAGCAGGCGCCGCCGGATCCGCAGCCTCGTCCGCACCGGCATCCGGCGCACCCTTCCCGTCCACCCCCGCCCCCCCGTCCCCCAACCCCGCCACCAGCGCAGCGATGTCCTCACCCTTCTCGGCGATGATCGCGATCACGTCCCCCACCGGCGCGGCCACCCCTTCACCTACGAAGACCTTCCGAAGCACCCCCTCGCCCCGGGCCACCAGCTCCATCGTCGCCTTGTCCGTCTCGATCTCGGCCAGGATGTCGCCCTGTGCGACCGCATCACCTTCACCCTTCAGCCACTTGACGACCTGGCCCTCCTCCATCGTGGGCGAGAGCGCTTCCATGTGAACCCTGGTTGCCATTGTTTCCGTCTTCGCTCAGGTGATGGTGTCGGGCATGTACAGCACCTTGCGGCACGCCTCGACGACCGCCTTCACCCCCGGCTTCGCCAACTGCTCCAGGTTCTTCGCGTACGGCATCGGCACGTCGGCCTGGGTCACGCGCAGCACCGGGGCGTCGAGGTCGTCGAATGCCTCGTCCTGGATCAGGGACACGATCTGCGCCCCGACTCCCGCAAAGGGCCATCCTTCCTCCAGGTAGACCACCCGGTTCGTCTTCGCCACCGTCGCCAGGATCGCTTCCACGTCGAGCGGCCGGATCGAGCGCAGGTCCAGCACCTCGGCCTCGATCTCCTCGCGCTCGAGTGCGCGGGCCGCCTGCAGCGCCACATGCACCATCTTGCCGTGCGTGACGATGCTCACGTCGCCGCCCGAGCGCTTCAGGTCGGCCACGCCCAGCGGGATCACGTACTCCTCGTCCGGGACCTCGCCGCGCACGTTGTAGAGGAGCTCGCCCTCCATGACCGCGACCGGATCGTCGTCCCGGATGGCGGCTGCGAGGAGGCCCTTGGCGTCGGCGGGCGTGGCGGGGGTGACCAGCTTCACGCCGGGCGCGTGCACGTAGTAGGTCTCGCAGGCCTGGGAGTGCTGCGCCGAGAGCTGCAGCGCCGCCCCGCTGGGACCACGGAAGACGATCGGGATCGGGGTCTGGCCGTTGGTCATGTACAGCATCTTGGAGGCGCTGTTGATGACCTGGTCCAGGGCAAGGAAGGAGAAGTTGAAGGTCATGAATTCGCAGATCGGGCGAAGTCCGGACATGGCCGCACCCACGCAAAGGCCGGCGAATCCCAGCTCGCTGATCGGCGAGTCGACCACGCGCCGGTCGCCGTAGCGGGCCAGCATTCCCCGCGAGACCTTGTACGCGCCATCGTATTCGGCCACCTCCTCGCCCATCAGGAAGACCGAGTCGTCCCGGTCCATCTCCTGGCACATGGCCGCATTGAGCGCGTCCCGGTAGGTGAGCTCAGCCATGGGGGGCCTTCCGTCCATCCAGGAACAGCCGTCCGTGAGGGTTGATCTCGGCGTAGACGTGGTCGTAGAGCGTCGACGGGTCCGGCAGCGGCGAAGCGTCGGAGAACTCCGCCGCATCCTCGCAGACCGCGCGCGCCTCCGCGTCGATCGCCTCCAGTTCCTCCTGCGTCAGGAGTCCGGCCTTCATCATGCGGTCCCGCAGAATCGTGATCGGGTCCTGCCCCTGCACGTGCGTCTCCACCTCCTCCTTCGACCGGTAGGTTCCCGAGACCGGATCGGACATGGAATGGCCGCGGAAGCGATAGGTGACGGCGTTGACAAACTGTGGACCCGCCCCGCCCCGCACCTCCTCCGCCAGCCCTTCGAAGAAACGGTACGTCTCCAGCACATCCTGCCCGTCGACCGTGTGCGCCGGGATCCCGTACGCCCCCGAGCGCGCCTCCATCTCGGTGACCGAGACGCGCGAAAACGCCGTCCCCATCCCGTACCCGTTGTTCTCCACCACGTAGATGACCGGAAGCTGCCATACCGCCGACATGTTCAGCGACTCCAGGAAGGCCCCCTGGTTGACCGCCGCGTCCCCCATGAAACAGACGCAGACCTGGTCCCCGCCCCGGTACCGGATCGCCCACCCGAGCCCCGCGCCCAGCGGAATCTGCCCGCCGACGATCCCGTGACCGCCGTAGAAGCCCACGGTGGTGTCGAAGAGGTGCATGGAGCCGCCGCGACCGCCGGAACAGCCGTCCATGCGACCGTACAGTTCTGCCATCGCCGCCCGCGGAGCCATCCCCTTCGCGATGGCCATCGTGTGGTCACGGTACGCGGTGATGACCAGGTCGTCTCCGCGGAGCGGCCTGATCGCGCCCGCGGCCAGTCCCTCCTGCCCGATGTGCAGGTGACAGAAGCCGCCGATCTTGCCGATCGCGTACGCCTCTTCCGCCTTCTCCTCGAAGCGCCGGTAGAGGAGCATGTCGGCCAGCAGGCCCCGGAGTTCCTCCTCGGAAAACCCCCGGAGAAGGTCCGCGACGGCGGGATCCCCGCTTTCGCCGGCCCCCGGAGCTTCGCCGTTCTTCGTTGCGGTCTGCGTCGCCTGCGCCATCGCGTCAGCCTCCCGCCCCGGCTACGCGTTGCGGCCCGCGCTCGTTGCGAAGCTGGATCAAGGGCCCGCCCCGACGCGGCGGCTCCGGTGCCGCAGCGATCCCGGTCGCCTCCAACCCCACCACCTCCGCCGGCGCCGGCACATCCGCCTCCATCACCTCGCGGATGCTCCCCATCCCCCCCGCCTCCACCTCCCGCGCCTGCTCCTTCGCGTGATAGCTCGAACGCACCAGCGGCCCCGACTCCACATGCCGGAACCCGTACTCCTCCTCGCCGATCCGCTTCCAGTCGCCAAACTCGTCGGGCGTCACCCAGCGGGCCACCGGAATGTGCTGCTTCGACGGCCGCAGATACTGCCCCAGCGTCAGGATGTCCACCGCGGCCTCGCGCAGGTCGGCCATCGCCTGGCGGATCTCGCCCGCCCGCTCCCCCATGCCTAGAATGATGCCCGTCTTGGTCAACATCGAGGGATCGATCCGCTTGGCGCTACCCAGGTACGAGATCGAGCGCCAGTAGCGGCCGCCGGGACGCACCTCGGGGTGGAGCCGCTCAACCGTCTCGAGGTTGTGGCCCAGGATGGCGGGCCGCGCCTCCATCACCGTGCGGAGCGCGTCCTCGTCGCCCTTGAAGTCGGGGATCAGCACCTCGACGGAACAGTGGGGCAGCCGGTCGCGCACCGCGCGGATCGTTGCCGCGTAGATGCCCGCGCCGCCATCGGCGAGTTCGTCCCGGTTGACCGAGGTGATGACGACATGGTCGAGGTCCATCGCGGCGATCGTCTCGGCGACGCGGCGGGGCTCGTCCAGGTCGAGTTCGGTTGGCATCCCGTGCGCGACCGCGCAGTACTTGCAGGCGCGGGTGCAGACGTCGCCCAGGATCATGAAGGTGGCGGTGCCGTCCTCCCAGCACTCGCCAATGTTGGGACAGCCGGCCTCCTCGCAGACGGTGTGGAGCGACTGGCTGCGCATGAGGCGTTTGAGGCGCAGGTAGTTGGGCCCCCCGGGGGACCGCACCTTGAGCCACGACGGCTTGCGCGAGGTGATGGGGATGGTGTCGATACCGCAATGGGCCGGGATCCGGGACGAGCCCTTCGGCTTGACCGTGCCGGTGTCCTTGCCCGTGGGCGCGTAGCCGCCCGTCTTCGCGGACGCGCGCCCTCTATTTGTGTCTGTCGGAATCACTTCCGGTGGACCTCCGAATGGCGCTCTTGGTTCCCCTGGCACCGACCCCCTACGGGTTCGGCCGAATCTCCCCGGTACTTCGGCGAGGGGCCGGGGCCGGCGGCGCGGGGCCGTCAATCATAAGAAAGTCAACCATTTCGCACCATGGAGCGGGGTCGCGAGCCACCGAGTCAGGGAGACATGCCTGGCGATTCGGCGGCTGAGCCTCAGTCCTCCACAAGGCGGTACAGCGCGAGTCGCTCGACATCCAGCTCGTCGCGGGTTCGCACGAGCGCCCAGTCATCTCCGATGTCGAGCAGTAGGGTTCGGTCCGGGAGCACCAGGTTGTGGATCAAGTGCCCGCCTTGACCGAAGGCCATCCAGTCGCTCTGCTCCCCTGGCCTCTGGAAGTCCTCGATCCAGAGGACGCCGTCGTCTCCGAGCAGTACGCGGCTGTAGGCCGGAAATGTGGCGGGCAGAGTCTCGCGCTCGCGCTCCCAGCGAGCTTCGAAGCGGTCCCCGGTGTACGACTGGCGCAGCCTTTCCCGATGGGCGTCGAGGTGCTCCTGCGTCACCGCCAGATCCGGTCCCTCCCACCGGATTCGACGCGTCGTCGTGCCGGTCCAGTCAACGAACTCGATTTCGTAGTCGTCGCCCGTCCCGAGCCACGTACCCGAATCGGTCGGGGCGAACATCAGCCTCCGGCTCCATATGCCCGGTCCGGTGCACATCCCTGCAACGTTGGCCTTTGCCAGGCGGTCTTCGCCGGGAACCTTCTCCCGCAATATTGTGACCACGCCGCTGTCCGCGAAGGCCATGTCCGCGGTCGTACGGTAGGGACCCGGTTCGGTCGGCCGTTCCATGCCCCAACCCGACACGACAAATCGTCCGCCAGGAGCGCATGTGATGTCATATGGCATGACCTCCTGAAAAGCGAACGGGTACGTGCGAAGCAGTTCGCCATCGCCGTCAAAGACCGTCATGCGCCTGCTGTACTGGTCGTAGATGACCACCGATTGTTCATTAGTACATGGGACGAGCATCTCGGCGAGGTTCCGAAAGCCGCCCGGCCCTTCTCCTTCCTCCCCCCGGCTCCACAGGTGTTCACCGTCAGGGCCGAATTTCTGCACGCGAAAGGCCCCGCTTTCGTAGACCACTATGCTGCTGTCCGCAAGCCGGGCGGCACCGGCAACCTCGACCAGTTCGAGTTCATCCAGGCCGCTGGCGACGCCGATCGAAAGTGTTGGATCTTCCGGCAACCGCACGGTCGTCGCCGCAACGCGCTGGGCGCTATCCGCGCCGGAAGGAGCGGCATCGCTATCGCAGGCGACCACGCACAGAAGGACCAGCGCGCACCCGCAGACCCGCGGTGGGCGGCGGCGGTCAGCGATCGAGCCCATCGAACGAAAGGGGACGGCGGTCATGGGGCGGCACTCCGTTGCTTGGGGAAGATCCTGTGCCTCTTGATTCGATTCCGGCCACGGATCGTTGCCGCGAATTTTGGCGCCTACCGCAACACAGCCGCCACCCCGAACCCCAGGTACGTCCCCACCGCGTACCCCAGCAGTCCCACCACCACCCCCGGCAGCACCAGATGCCGCCACTGCCGCGAAATCGCCACCGCCAGCGCGCTGGACGGCCCGCCCACCGCCGCCTGCGAAGCCACCGCCACCGTCCCCATATCCAGACGCAGCAACCTCCCAACCCCCAGCACGAACACCGCGTGCACCGCCACCACGATCAGCGTGAAGAGGAAGACCTCGACACCCACCGCCGCGATCTCCGACCAGCGCGACACGATGCCGATCAGCACGAAGAAGAAGTGCAGACCCACCGAACCGAGCTGCATGGCGCCGCGGGCATCGCGGAAGAGGGGCGAATGGCCGAGCGCCAGGGCCAGAGTGGTGAGCCAGAGGATCGAGGGGACCGCGGGCCAGAGCTCGCCCAGCCACTCCGCCGCGAAGACCAGGATCAGGCCGGCGGCGACCAGGTTGGCGATGGACAGCGCCGACAGGCCTTCCCGCGCGAAGTAGGGGTGGCGGGCGTGGCGCTCGGATTCGGCGGCGCGCGCGGTCGATTCCGTTGCCGCGGGCGGAGACGCGGACTCGTCCTCCCCATCCCGAACCGGCGCGTAGAACCGCCCGATCCAGAGCGGCAGCACGAGGCAGGCCGCGAGCCACAGGCCGGTCACCACCGCGTCGGCGGCGTTCAGCCCGGCAAAGAGGGCGCCCGACAGCCCCAGTTCGCGCCCCACCGACACGAAGTTCACCGAACCGCCCGAGTACGTGCCGGTCAGGGCGCCCGCCATGCGCATGGTGTCATCGCCGAAGTGGGCCCCGTACACGGCGGCGGCCACGAAGGCGCCCAGCACCGTCCCGGCCACGGCCACCCCGAATGCGCCGACCATCCTGGGGCCCGCCTTCCTGAGGTCGCGCAGGTTCACAGACAGCAGCAGCCACGCGATCGCCACCGAGGTGACTGGGCCGCATACCGCGTCGTAGACCCCCGATTCGACGGGAACCAGGCCCGTGTTGGAGAGGATCGCGCCGAAGATGAGCGCCAGCATGGACGCGCCGACCTTCCCCAGCGCGGGGACGCGGTAGTCGAGCCAGAAGGCGAGCGCGGTGGCGGCGGCGATGGTGGTGGCTAGCGCCAGGGGTGATTCGATCATGGTCCCGGGTCCTCCGGCTGTGAGCCGGCCAGGTACGCCCGCGCCTCTTCGCGCAGCAGCGGCAGCAGGTTGGCATGGCCACCGGCATCCTGTGGACCGTACTCCACCAGGCCGGCTTCGATCTCTGTCTCGTAGACATCCACGAGGGTCTGGTAGTAGGCGCGCGCCTTGGCTTCGTCGGCCAGCATGAGCGCGGCTTCCGCGGCCGCGGCGAGGCACAGGAGGTGAGTGGGCCTGACCGCCAGTCCCGCGTCCGCCACGGCCAGGGCAGCAGCCCCGTCGCCACCCAGGGCATGGAGCAGTGAGAGGTGGAAGCGATCGTCCAGCGTCAGGGCGGTGATCCTGTCGTACGAGGCGATGGCCATGGGCAGGAACAGTTCCGCTTGCGCCGAGTCACCGCTCTCGAGGGTGGTCATGACGCGAGCGAAAAGGCGGTCGGCCGCCTCCCGGGGGGTCATGGCGTCGAGGTTGACCGTCGAAGTGGGGCCGAGTGTACCGGGTGGGGTGGCGGGGGGACTTGCTGCAGGGATGTCAGACTTACTAGTTTGCTGGACAACTAGCAGAACAATAGCGATCAGCGCAAGGGCACTTACCAGCGTCAGCGGAGAACGCACACCCGGGAGAGCAACCTTGGGCCTCTTCGCCCGCACCCCCTCACCACACTCCGTGCAGAACCGGTCCCCCACCTCCGTCGGCGCCCCGCATCCGGGACACGTCGGCCCCAGCAACGCCCAGCCGCAGCGCGAGCAGAAATTCGCCCCGGCCGGATTCCCGGCGTACTGGCACTGCGGGCACACCCCTCCGCTCGACCTCGTCATCCGATCAACCCTTCTCCCAGCGAGGCGTCCAAAGTCACCACCCTCATCCCGATCCACCTTTCCCCCAGCGGGGCGTCGAAAGTCGATGTTGTCATCCAACCGGCCTTTCCCCCGCAATCGCATTAAACAGAAGCGGCCACGTCACAATGCTCTGCCCCCTGTAATTCGGCTGGAACCCGAACAAAATGACCTCCCCCCGCCCCACCCTCGCCCGCAGCAGCGCCGGCTGCCCGGCCAGCTTCTCCGGCCCCAGAATCCACCCCGCGATCACGGGGTTGTCCCCCCCGTACCTCCCCAACACCTCCACACGCTCGTCCTCCACCGTAAAGGCGCGGCTGCTCCGCCAGTACCACGCGGCCGTCGACCCGTCATACCCGGACGACAGCGGCCCCGCCTCCAGATCCACCCGCAGGATCGACCCCGGCACATAGAATTCGGTGCTCGACAGCCCCTCCGTGGGATTCCCAACATCCAGCCCGAAGAGCCCGATCCCGAACTCCGCCGCCTCCTCCATCACCACCAGCCGCCCCCCCGCCTCCACGAACTCACGCACCGCCGCGCGCCCCTCCTCCCCCAACCCCCCCGTAAACCGTTCCGGCAGCGATCCCTGCGCATTCCCCCGGCTGATCGACCCGTCCGACTGGCTCTGGAAGATCATCACGTCGTAGTCGTCACCCAGCGATCCCGCCCGCATCCGCACATCGTGCAGCGAGTCGTAGCGCATTCCGTGCGTATCGAACATCCAGCGCGTCCACCCCGCGATCATCGGCTCCTGGTACCCCTTGTACAGCCCCACGCGGGGCGCGTTCGGCCGAGTCAGCGCCTCGGGCAACCGGTACTCCACCGCGGGCACTTCGATCGGATCGCCCAGCGCCACCTCCGGCACGTCCTCCAGCGCCGCCGCCTCGACCCCCATCAGCAGCGGCAGCGTGTGCGCCGTCACATCATACGGCCGCTTCGGCGGCCCACCCGGGTACTCACGCATGTCGGGGTACTCCTGCACCGTCAGCATGGTCTGCGCAAAGGCCGCGTACGGCTGCCGCATCGCCACCACGTGCGACCCGGCCGGATACACCACGCCCCCTGCACTGAATTCCCCCTCGGCCCGCCGCACCTCCACATCCCCCATCGTCAGTATCCGCAGCACGCTCTGCACCCCGACCTCATTCTCCTGCCCGCCGGGAATCACCCACGCCGCCGGCCAGCTCTCCCACCCCGCCACCGCCCGCTCGTTCACCCGGTAGAAGTTCTCGAGCCAGAAACGCCGGTTCTTCGCCGCATTGACCAGCAGCGCCACCGCCCCCGAGAACTGGTACTCGACAATATCCGGCAGCCCCCATTCGCCCCCTCGCCACGGCCACGGAAAGTTCCACGCCGCCTGCGAAGCCTCGTACTCGCGACCCCCCACCACCGTCTCGCGGGGAATGTTCACGGTGGTCGCCAGCCGCGCCGACGCCGTCTCGCTCAGGATGCGCGCTCCACCGTGGTAATGCATGTAGGCGCGCCCGGGGTGGTACCCGTCGTAGATCGCATTGATCACCACCCCCTGCTTCCCTTGCGAGGTCAGCTCCGCCGCCATGTACGCGCCCAACTGGTTCACCGCGCTCACCAGTCCCGGATCGACGTTCGGCTCGATCGGGTCGATGTACGGCGGGAAGAAGATGCGCGCGCCGCCGCCCCCCATCTGGTGGATGTCGTGCACGATCTGGGGGTGCCAGTCGTTCTGGGCGCGGACCGTGTGCTGCGTCTCCTTCTGGTAGAAGGTGAACCAGTCGCGGTTGTTGTCGTGGCCGGTGTAGAAGTGGTACAGCCAGGGCGGTGAGCGCCCCTCGAACTCGGTGCCCGCGTGCTCGTTGTAGAAGTCGTTCACCCACTGCGTGCCGTCGGGGTTGAGCGACGGGATCTGCAGCAGGACGACGTTGTCCAGGATTTCGCGGACCCGTTCGTCGTCCGTCGAGGCGAGGTGGTGGGCAAGCTTTGCCGCCACCTGCGCACTCCCCACCTCGGTGGAGTGGATCGCGTGGGTGATCATGACGATGGTGCGGCCCTCGTCCAGGAGGCGCTCGAGTTCGTCGGCGCCGCTCACGGTGCGGGGATCCGCCAGTTGGCGTTGCATGCGGTGCAGATCGGCCAGGCGCGCATGGTTGGCCGGGCTGGTGATGGTGAGCATGACGAAGGGGCGGCCCATGGTGGTGGGGCCCAGGGTGTCCACGGTGACGCGGTCGCTGGTGTGTGCGAGAATTTCGTAGTACGCGGTGAGGTCGTCCCAGTTGGCGAGCTTGCCGGCGGCGCCCATGGGGAAGCCGAAATGATCGGCGGGGGTGGGGACCTGGGCCGGCAGGGTGGCTGGAAGGGCGTTGGCCAGCGCCGTGGCCAGGGTCAGGAGTGAGCGTCGCATGTCTTCTTCCGGAAGTCGTTGTCGTTTCGTGGGGGCGGACCGCTCGCCACGTCCCCGCTTTACAATCCCGTAGGCGAGTCTACGAAACGGCCCTCGATTCCGAAACGGTCCTCCAGAAGATCCCTGACGGCCTTGACCCCCCAGACCTCGGTCGCGTAGTGGCCGCCGAGCAGCACGCTCACCCCCGCTTCGACCGCATCGATCGCGTGATGATGCGAAGCTTCCCCCGTGATCAGCACATCGAGTCCCTGCGCCGCCGCCTCGTGCAGCATAGATGCGCCGCCCCCGGTCACGATACCCACGCCGTTGACCGGATCCGGCCCACCCGGCAGCGTCTGCACGCGGTCGCCGGTCAGGGTGGAGAGGGCGGCCGCGAGGTCGGTGAGGGGTGTTGCGGAAAGGGTGCCCCTGCAGCCGATGTGCGTCCCCTGGTATACGCCGAACGGCTCCGGCGACGCGAGCCCCAGCCTGTGCGCGAGGACCGCGGCGTTGCCCACCTCGGGGTGTCCGTCCAGGGGAAGGTGTGCGCTGTACAGCCCCGTTTCGCTCTCGACGAGCAGCTTCACGCGGCGGAAGTGCGGCCCCGCAAGCGGTTGCAACCCACTCCAGAAGAGCCCGTGATGGACGATCAGAAGATCCGCCCAACCGCAAACCGAACCGATGACCGCTTCGCTGGCGTCCACCGCCACCGCAAAGCGCCTGACCCGCTCGGGGCCCTCCACCTGCAGGCCGTTAAGCGCGTTCGGGTAGTCCGGAAAGCTCTCGACATCGAGGTACTCGTCGAGGAACCCGACGATTTCCGCCAGAGAGACTCCGGGCGTGGTCGATGATGACATCGCCGTCTTCAGCCGGTGTCCTGCCGCAAACACACTCCGGTCGAGCCTCCGCCGCTGGCGCGGGGCATCTCCATACACATCCTGTAGCGGGGCGTCCGGCAGTACGAAGCGTCTACCTGGCGGTCTTCGCCTTGACCTTGCCTCCGCGCATGCGGCCTGCCGGCTTTTCATTGGTCTGCGGACGCGCCGCCTGACCTCCCGGCACCGCACCCGCCGGAGCTCCCCCGCCGACATCCTTCCGGCCAATGCTGACCGTCCCATTCACTACGCCTCCTTCGTCCAGCTTGAGGCGCGTCGCCCGGATTTCGCCGTCGATCACGCACGTCGCCTGGAGCTCGAGCCGGGAATCCACGTCCAGCGCTCCCCTGACCATTCCCGCTATCACGGCGTCCTGGGTCTGGATGTCCCCGTTCACGCGGCCGCCCTTGCCGATCACCACCGCCTTCTCCGCGCGGACGGATCCTTCGACCCTGCCCTCGATGCGAATCGTGTCCGTGGTGTCGCAGTCGCCGACGATGTGCATGCCCGGCCCGATGATCGAAATGATCTTGTCTGCTGAAGCCGGGGTGGCTCGGCCTTTGGACATGGACTGACCTGCCTTTCTCTCGTGTGTGATTTCGTCCGTACGATTTACGGTGGCGTGACCATGGAGAACGGATCAACCGTTCTTCCGTTCTTCAATATCTCGAAGTGGAGATGCGGCGCGGTAGAGGCACCCGTCGATCCCGACAGCGCGATCACCTCTCCCTGCCGCACCGTCCAGCCGCGCTGCGCGATGAGGTGCATGGTGTGACCGTAGCGGGTCCGTACACCGTTTCCGTGATCGAGCTCGATGAAGAGCCCGTAGACCGGGTCTTCGGCCGCTTCCACCACGATCCCGTCTCCGGACGCTCTGACATAGGAACCACTCGCGACCGCGATGTCGATCCCGGGATGATCCGCACCGGCTCCCCCCAAGTGCCCGCGCGTCACGGCCCCGGCTACGGTCAGGGGCCAGGCGGTCGGTTCCGTCCCTGTCTCTCCTGCCGCCAGCGCTTCGCTTGCCCGGGCGGTACCGCTGGGAGCCGGGACCCAGAACGCCGAATCGGCCGCTCCAGAGAGCCCCAGCAACTGGTTGTAGGTGTCCTGCCTGCCCTCGATTCGCACGAGCTGCCGCACGACGGCATCCATCCTGGTCTGGTGCGTCGTCAGGGAGTCGACCTGGCGAGCCAGATCCTCCGCGTGTGCCGCACGCCTGGCCATGGACACCCAGGTCGCGGCCAGCACGACGATTGCCACGCCGAGCAGCGCACCGGTGACACCCAGCACGCGGAACCACCGTCGCGAGAGATGGACGCCGCGCGCCTCGCCCCCATCGTCGGGGACTACCATGAAGGAAAGGCCGTCGTTGTGCTTGGACATCGTCTATTGCATCCACGCGCTGCCAGAAGTGAAGACGGAATATTCACCGGGCGGTACCCGCTTGCCAAGTCGGAGGGGGCTCGACCAAAGGCCGGTTACGTGCCGCAAAACAGAGGCGCGCTCCCCGGCATGCGAGGTGCTACCCGACGATTTCCCCCGTTTCCTTCCCCGTAACCGCCTCGAAGACGCGTTCCAGATCCCGGACTCCACGGAAGGCAATCCGGATCGCGCCGGTCCCCTTGCCTTTCCATTGTATGGCGACCCGCGCACCCAGGTGAGCGCCGAGCGTCTCCTCGAGAACATCGATGGCGGGATCCCGTGCCGCGGTGACGCCGGCCTCCTGGTCCGCGGCCGCGGAGTCACCTGGCTGGAGTTCGCGGATGCGCTTTTCCGTCTCGCGCACCGACCATCCCTTCGCCACCGCCTCCCGTGCCAGATCCGCGGCCTTGACCGGATCATCCACTGCCAGGATCGCTCTCCCATGGCCCATCGAGAGATCTCCTTCCTCCATGAGTCGCCGGACGGAAGGGGGCAGGGTCAGGAGGCGCAGCATGTTGGCGACTGTGGGGCGGCTCTTCCCGACCGCCTCGCCGATCTGCTGCTGCGAATACCCGAACGTATCCCGAAGAGACGCGTATCCCTGGGCCTCCTCAAGCGGTCCAAGGTCCTGGCGTTGCAGATTCTCCACCAGCGCGAGCACCAGGAGGGTCTGGTCATCGACCTCACGGATCTGAGCCGGGATCTCCCGCCAGCCGAGCTGCTTGACCGCCCTGAGCCTGCGTTCGCCGGCTACCAGTTCGAAGGTGCGCCCGGTCACCGATCTCCTGACCACGATCGCCTGCAGGAGACCATTGACCTTGATTGAGGCCGCGAGTTCCTCCAGTTCCGTGGCCACGAAGCTCCTGCGGGGCTGGAAGGGATTGGAGGCGATCGTCCTGACCGGCAGTTTCGTGGGTGCGGGGTTGTCGGCGCCCTCGGCCAGCGGCTCTCCGGCGTACTCTCCCAGAAGGGCGCTGAGACCTCTGCCCAGACGGTCGGTTCGGCTCATGGCTCTGGCTGCTCCTGTTGGTCTTGCTGCTCTCTGCGGGACCTGATCTCTCTTGCAAGATCGGCGTAACGGCGCGCTCCTGATGACGACGGAGCGTAGTCCGCGACCGGCTTCCCGAAGCTCGGCGCCTCGGCGATGCTCACATTGCGCGGGATGACGGTGTGAAAGACCAGGTCGCCGAAGTACCTCTTCGCCTCTGTGGCGACCTGGCGGGAAAGGCTCAACCGCTGGTCGTACATGGTCAGCAGGACGCCTTCAATGGTGAGTGCCGGGTTGAGACTGCGCTGGACCAGCTTCACCGTGTTCAAGAGCTGGGACAGCCCCTCAAGCGCATAGAATTCGCACTGGATCGGGATGAGCACCGAGTCCGCGGCCGCGAGGGTGTTGAGCGTGAGGAGCCCGAGGGACGGCGGACAGTCGATAAAGACGTAGTTGTAGTCGTGCGCGACGGGGACGAGGGTTTCGCGCAGGATCGTCTCTCGGTCCCGCACCCCTACGAGCTCAACCTCCGCCCCCACCAGATCCCGGTTGGCCGGGAGCAGATGGAGGTTCGAGTCGCCGTTGGGACACTGGATCGCCCTGAAGGCGGGCAGTCCCCTGATCAGCACATCGTAGGTGGTCGGGATCTTCCCCCGGTCCACGACGCCGAGCCCGCTCGAAGCGTTGCCCTGCGGGTCGACATCCACCAGGAGAACACGTTCGCCGACCCGGGCCAGCGAAGCTCCCAGGTTGACGGCAGTCGTCGTCTTGCCGACTCCACCCTTCTGGTTCGCGAGGGCGATGATGCGGGTCAAATCACCAGACCTTTCACCTGTATTGGGGACCTCCTCCGCCCGTGACCATGCCCTGAGTTACACTTCTTTCGGCGCCGCGCTCCTGCTTCCCTGACGAATTGACGGATTTGCCAACGGGGACGTCGTGGATCTGCGGCAGGCACCGACGAAGACCGCCACGAGCAACGATAGGGAATCTAACACGGACGAGGTGTTCCACGTGGAACAGTCGCTGATGGGGCGATGATTGCCGGTTGGCGGGGGCACCCCATGGCCGTCGCGGACCCTTACGCATTCCTCTTCGGCTCCCCGAGGGGCCCATCCGTGCCTTGGGGGGGTTGTTGTTCTTCGTTGACGCTGTGGAAAGAGCCAACTCCACACCGGGGGCGTACTCTTTGACGCTCCGAAGAGCCACTCCGGATCGGGAGCTTACCTGTCTTCTTCGACTCACCGAGGAGGACCCCATGTACCTTGGGGGCGTGATTCTCCTTCGAACTTTTGCCGAAAAGAAGCCGCACTCCAGACCGGGGGACCTTGTTCTTCTCCGACCCGCTCGAAGAGCCACCCCCGAACCCGAGGGGCTTTGAGTGGCTTCTTCGAATCCCACGCGGGCCCCCGGCGGACTCGGGCAGGGCTCTTTCTTCTTCGACTTTCCCCGCGGGAGGTCCCGCCAAGACCCCGGGGGTCTCTTTATCTTATTCGAATCTCGGTGCCTACTCCGGGACCGGGGGACTTCTTCTCCTTCGCTCCCCGGAGGGAGCCCCTCCAACGCTTCCTCAACACGCCGAGTGTCCCTTCCGGAATACCCCGGGCTTGAGCCCACTTCTGGACCCGGGGGGGCTTGAGCTTCTTTGACCTCTCGGGACGCCACTTCCGAACCGGGGGCTTGAGCTTCTTCGACCTCTCGGGAGGCCACTTCTGGACTGGTGGCTTGTGCTCCTTCGGATCCCCCGGAGGGAGCCCCGACCTGGTGGGCGGTTTGTTCCACGTGGAACGTTTGTCTGCGGGCAGGCCCAGCCTTGGCCGACGGGCGGTTGGGGCCGGGTTCTCAGTTGGAGACCGTCGTCGCCGGCCTTGCTTCCGCCTCCGCCGTCGAGGGCCTCAATCTCCGCACTTCCATGACCAGATTCTGGAGATCCGCCGGGGACACACCCGGGATCCGTCCCGCCTGGGCCAGATTCTGCGGTCGAATGTGGGACAGCTTCTGGCGAGCCTCGAAGGAGAGGGTCTCAAAGTCACTGTATGGCGCATCGGCGGGGATTTCGAAATCCGCCTGGGCCCGCAGTTTCTGCGCCCGCTCCACTTCGCGCCGCACATACCCTTCGTACTTGACATCGATTTCGATGGTGGCCAGCACGTCCGGATCAAAGTCGGGCGCATCCTCTCCAGCCGCGTGAAGGAGTCCCTCCGCCGTAACTCCCGGTCGCCGCAGGAGTTCTTGCGCTCGTCGCGGTTGCGCAGGCACCCCGCCACCCCGCCCCCGCAACGCCGGTTCCGCAGCTTCGGGCGTCAACACATGGCCAGCGAACCACGCCCTCGCCCGCTCCTCCTCACCCAACCGCTCCTTGAGCGCGTCCTCCTGCCGGGGCGTCAGCAGTCCCACCGAGCGCGCCAGCGTTCCCAGCCGGCTCGGACCATTGTCCTGGCGGAGCAGCAGACGGTATTCGGCCCGGGAGGTGAAGAGCCGGTAGGGTTCGTCCACCCCCTTGGTGACCAGGTCGTCGATGAGGACCCCGATGTATCCCTGGTCCCGCTCGATGACGAACGGCTCCCTGCCCTGAACGGCCAGCGCCGCATTGGCACCGGCAACCAGTCCCTGGCCCGCAGCCTCCTCGTAGCCGGTCGTGCCGTTGATCTGTCCCGCGAAGTAAAGCCCCGGCATCCCCCGAACCTCCAGCGTGTGGTGCAGCTGGTGGGGCGGGAAGTAGTCGTACTCGATGGCGTACCCGGGCTTCGTCATCTTCGCCTCCTCCAACCCGGGAATCGACCTCAGGAAATCGAGCTGCACCCCGGGAGGCAGCGATGTCGACAGGCCGTTCACGTACAGCTCGGTGGTGTCCAACCCTTCCGGCTCCAGGAACACCTGATGACGGCGCGCATTCGGGAAACGCACCACCTTGTCCTCAATCGAGGGGCAGTACCTGGGGCCCTGGCCCGCAATCTCCCCGCCGTAGAGGGCGCTCCGCATCAGATTCGCAGCCACGATCTCCTTCAGGCCCTCGCCCGACCAGGTAATCCAGCACGGCAGCTGTCTCGGCAGCGGTTCCCGCGCATAGAAGGCGAACCGGAACGGATCGTCGTCCCCGTCCTGGCGCTCACACCGCGAAAAGTCCACCGAACGACCATCGACGCGCGGAGGCGTCCCCGTCTTGAACCGCGCCATCTCCAGCCCGCGCGCCTCCAACGCCTCGGCAAGCTCGATCGAAGGCCCCTCCCCCGCCCGCCCCGCCCCCTGCGCCGCGCTGCCACCCACATGGATCCGCCCCCGCAGGAATGTCCCCGCCGTGACCAACACCGCCCGCCCTTCAAAGGTGATGCCGCCACGCGTCTCCACGCCCCGAACGGCACCGTCGAAATGGAGCCCCGTCACCATCTCCTGGAAGAGGTCCAGGTTCTCCAGCCCGTCCAGAATCCGCCGCACCGCGATCGGGTAGAGCGCCCGGTCGCACTGCGCTCGCGGCCCCCAGACCGCTGGCCCCTTCGAGCGGTTCAACATGCGGAAGTGGATGCGCGAAGCGTCGGTGGCTTGCGCCATCACGCCCCCGAGCGCCCCGACTTCACGCGCCACCGTCCCCTTGGCCACCCCCCCGATCGCCGGATTGCAGCTCATCTGCGCGATCCGCGTCAGGTCCGGGGTGATGAGCACGGTCTTCGCGCCCAGACGCGCGGCCGCGGCCGCAGCCTCCGTGCCGGCGTGCCCGCCGCCCACGACAATTATGTCGTAAGTCATTGTCATGACTTCACTTACCTATGCAGAAGTCGTTGAACACGCGGTCCAACACATCGTCTGTAGAGATGACCCCGAGGATCTCCTCGAACGCGCTCTCGGCACTCTTGAGGTGCGCCGACGCCACCTCGGGCGGTATGCCCCCGACCAGCGCTTCCCGGAAGCCCTCGACCTCGTCGCGGGCCAGCCCCAGGAGATCGGCCTGGCGCCTGCGGGTCACCACCGGCACCTCGTCGCGGTTGTCCACGACGCCCTGAAACGCGTGTTCCCGCAGCTGGCGTTTCAGCTCGCCCAGACCGTCGCCGGTCTTCGCCGAAACGGCCACCTCGCCATCCTCCGCAACTTCGTCGCGCCCGGCAAGGTCCCATTTCGTGCGCACGCGCACCACCGGTGCCGCCAGACCCTCCAGAAAGCGGCCCTCCCGACCCGTGGCGGCGAGCCCCGCCTCGCGGCAGTAGAGCACCAGGTCGGCCCCGGCCAGGTAACGGCGCGCCACCTCGATTCCCAGCTTCTCCACGCGCTCCGAGGCACCACGCAGCCCCGCCGTGTCCACCAGCCTGAACGGGAACCCGTCCACCTCGACGACCGCCTCGATCGCGTCCCGCGTCGTGCCCGGGATCTCGGTGACGATGGCGCGCTCAACACCCACTAAAGCGTTGAACAGACTGGACTTACCAGAATTCGGCGCCCCTGCCAGCACGGTCACCGCTCCCTCGCGCAGCATCTCTCCCGCCGGCGCCGTCGCCAAGAGGCGCTCCACCTCCGCCACCACCGTTTGCGCCTCGTCCGCGATGGCTTCCAGGGGTGTGGGCGCGTCGTCCTCCTCGGGGAAATCGATGTGCTGGACAAGGAGCGCAGACAGCCCGATCACCCGGCTGCGAAGCGTCGCGATCCGGTCCCCCAGCCCCTTCTCGAGCTGGTGCAGCGCCACCTCTCGCCCCTTCGCCGACCGCGCCGCCACAAGATCGGCGACCGACTCCGCCTGGGTGAGGTCGAGCCTGCCGTTCAGGTAGGCACGCCGGGTGAACTCGCCGGCCACCGCCTTCCGCGCCCCCAGAGCCACGCACGCAGCCACCACGCCGGCCGGGATGGCGTAGCCGCCGTGGGTCGAGAACTCCACCACGTCCTCGCCGGTATAGCTCCCCGGCGCGCGGAAGATCGTCACCAGAGCCTGGTCGAGCGTCTCCCCCGAGCCGGGACGAAGCAGCGGGCACAACCGGCTGGAGCGGCTCGCCCAACCGTCCAACGCCCGGGCCTCGCGCCCCATGAGCCGGCCGGCGATGTCCAAAGCGTCCGGTCCCGAAAGGCGGACCACCGCGACCGCGCCGAATCCGGGAGGGGTCGCCTGTGCCACAATGGTATCGAGCAGCGGCTCCCGGCCCGGGAAAGGCTTGCCGACGGGTCCCGCCATGTCGAAACGGGCCGGCTCAGCGGCGCGGCCCGGGCGCTGGCGCCGACACCCCCGGTGCCGCCTTCTTGCGCTCTCTCGCGATCAGGATCTGCTGCGGAATCGTCGCCACGTTGAAGGCGGCGTAGTACAGGTTCAGTCCGGAGGCCAGGCGCCAGAAGATCACGACCATGACGATGGGGAGGATGTACATCATCATCTTCATCTGCGGGTTCGTCGTCGCCATGGCCCTCATGCTGATGAACTGCAGCAGGAACATGCTGGCGCCGAGAAAGATCGGCAGGATGAAGATGGGGTCGGGCGCCGAGAGGTCCGGCAGCCACAGGAACGGCACGCCCCGCAGCTGAATGGTGTTCTGGAAGACGAAGAAGAGCGCGATCAGCACGGGCCAGGGAATCAACAGCGGCAGACACCCCCCCAGGGGGTTCACCTTGTGTTCCTTGTACAGCTTCATCGTCTCCTGGTTCATCTTCTGCGGATTGTCGGCGAACTTCTTCCGAATGTCCATGGCGAGGGGCTGGACTGCCTGCATCTTCATCTGCGAGCGCATTGCCCTCTGGTTCAGCGGCCACAGAAGGACCCGCACCAGGATGCCGATCACGATCAACACCCAGGCATAGCCCAGATTGAACTGGTCGTGCAGCGTGTTCACCGTCCAGTGAATGATCCCCACGAAGGGCCGGATGATCGGACGCAGGAAGGCGAAGCCGACCGGGTTCACCTCCTGCAGATCGTCCCCGACAGCGGCCAGGAGCTCCGGCTCGATGGGGCCCAGGTAGGCACGGTAGGCGTAGCTGCCATCCGCCAGTATCGGCATTCCGACACTTACCGCGGCCCGGTCCCGCTCAGCGACCGGCTCGGCCCTCACCCCGGAAAGGAATCCGTGTTCGCCCGTGCCCGTGCCGGGCAGGATCACTTCGACGAAGTACTTGCTCTTGACCGCCGCCCACCGGAGCGGGCCTTCCATGGCCTCCCGCTCGCGCACGCTGCGCAGCGGCCGCGCGCGGATGCCGTCGCCGACATGGTTGCCCGAAAACGCCATCGCGCGGCGATCTTCGGCCTCCTTCAGCTCGTTGATGGCGAGTCCCACCCCGAGGTCCACGAAGAGCGCGGCCCGCTCCCGTGCCGGAAGCCGCCCCTCGACCGTGACCAGGTACGAATCCGGCGAAAAGGTGTAGCGGATCTCGCTGACGACGCCCGGTGTGGGATTCTCGTATCGGAAGGTGAGCGTGCGTGGGCCGGTGCCTTCGCTCAGCCGGATCCCGTCGGCGGGGCTGACCTCGTAGGCGATGCGGGTCAGGTCGACCTCGTCCGTGCCGACCCGCCATGTGCCTGCAAGCACCGTCGCACCATCCGGGACGAGCTCGACCGCCCCATCGCGCGCGAACGACATGTGCCCGGAAAGCCGGATGGAGCGGGCCGCCGCGCCGTGGTTCGAGAAGATGATGGTGTAGAGCGGTGTCTCGACCGTGACCAGGTTCTCGCGCCGTTCGTCCCCCACACCCAGCAACCCGCCCGTTTCACGATCCGGCTCCGTGACCCCGGGTTCAGGATCGACCTCCACCTGGCCGGCTTCCACCGGCTCGGCCGACTCGGGAGGCGGATCCGGCGCGATGGGCGGAAAGAGCATGTTGGTCACGATGATGACCACCAGCATGAGCAACATCGCCAGGAAGAAGCGGAGCCCGGTCTGCATCTATCGAGCGCCCTCCGCCGGCGAATCGGGGGGCGTGTGTGGATTTCCGCCAGGTGTGGCAGAGAGGTCGGGCACCGGGTCGTATCCGAATCCGCCCAGGGGATGGCAGCGGCCGATCCGTCTGACGCCCAGCCACACGCCCTTCAACGGCCCATGCGATTCGATGGCCAGGCGCGTGTACTCCGAACACGTCGGATGATACCGGCAGCACGGGGGCTTCAGCGTCCCCAGCCAGCGCTGGTAGAACCGGATCGTCCCGGTCATCAAGTTTGTGAGCATGTCTTCTCCACGACGCTCATCCACTGATCCTCGAGTTGCCCATACGTAGTCCGGTACCCGCTTCTTCGCACTCGGACCAGAATATCGGCACCGCACCCCGATTCCCGAAGGCGGGTGAGCACCCGCCGGCGGCCGATATCCCTGAGCCTGCGCTTCAAGCGGTTCCGCGCCACGATGCCGTTGCCCAGTTTCGGCACGATCCACCCGACACGGGGGAGCCGCTGCTCGACGTCGGAGGGGCCGCACGGGGGAGGGAGGACGTAAACATCCAGCGCGGGGGTCCTCCTTCGCGTGCCCCGGCGCAGCACCGCCCGGATGTCGCGGGTCCGGCGGATCCGGGCCGCACGGGGGAGCCGCTCGTGCTCCGCCTCCAAGGGCCGCGTCAACCGCCGCGCTTGGATCCGATGCGCACGACGAGCGACCGCCTGCCTCGGCGGCGGCGGCGGCTCAGCGTGGCTCGCCCTGCCCTGGTGCTCATTCGCGCCCGAAATCCGTGCTTGTTCACGCGCTTGCGGTTTCGGGGCCTGTATGTCGGTTTCATCTCGTGGATACCTGGAGCAGTGTGGTGCGGGTCTGCGTCCGCCGGTGGCGGTGGACGAAAACCAGTGGAATCGGTGTAGCCCTTAAACGTATCGGAGTGGGTCTCCGATGGTCAACAGCAGCGGTTTCAACGGACCCTATCGGCGCGGTCGCCGCCCCGCCGCTCACGGTTTGACTTCGACCGAAGCCGGGGGTAACCTACGCGCCCCCCGTCCCCCATTACTCGGTCATAGACACTGGGCGCCACCGACCTCTGGAACCGCATCCTGGAACAGGCCAGACCAGGCCTTCCCGAACAGGCATTTCGCACCTGGATCTCCAGCGCGAAGGCCGTCTCCTGGTCCGGCGGCGTCCTGCAGATCGCCGCCACCAGCAGGTTCCACGCGGAGTGGCTCGAGGACAAGTACGGCGATGTGGTGCAGGACATCGCCGAGCGCGTTGCGGGTGAGCCCGTGGAGCTGCGGTTCACCTCCGAAGGACCGCCGACCGAGAGGCCCTCTCCGGAGATCACCGTCACCCACGTGGTGGCACCCGAGCCCGTCGCCCCGGCTCCCTCTTCCACACCTTCCCCGCCCGCCGGCCTGAACACTCGCTACACCTTCGACCGTTTCATCGTGGGGGACAACAACCGGCTCGCGCATGCCGCCTGCCTTGCCGTCGCCGACCGTCCGGCACGCCTCTACAACCCGCTCTTCCTCTACGGCGCCACCGGCCTCGGCAAGACCCATCTCATGCAGGCGATCGCCAACCGGATGCTCGCGGGCGGAGAGGCCGCACGGATCTGCTACATTCCGGCCGAGCAGTTCGTAAACGAAATGGTGACAGCGATTTACGAGCATTCCACCGATGCATTCCGTGCCCGTTATCGCTCCTATGATCTTCTCCTCGTGGACGACGTGCAGTTCCTGCGCCGCAAGGAACACACCCAGGAGGAGTTCTTTCACACCTTCAACGTCCTCTACAACGCCGGCCGCCAGATCGTACTGACCAGCGATCGTCATCCGAAGGAGCTCGAGGGGCTGGAGGAGCGCCTGGTTTCCCGTTTCGAATGGGGGCTTGTCGCGGATGTGGACCGGCCCGACTACGAGACGCGCGTCGCCATCCTCCGCAAGAAGGCCGACGAGGACAGAGTCTTCATGGCACCCGAGATCCTCGACCTTATCGCGCGTCGCTGCACCGCGTCGGTGCGTGAACTTGAAGGCGCCATTATCAAGCTGCTCGCCTTCTCGTCGCTCACCCGCCAGGAGCTCGACCTCGACCTCGCGCATGTGGCCCTGGCGGGCCTGGGGGATCCGAAGGAGCCGCTGCTGCTGAATCCTGCAGCCATCCGGGACGAGGTGGGCAAGGTGTGGGGTGTGACGGGCGATGCAATGGCGTCGGGTGGGCGCAGCCGGACGATCACCGTGCCGCGCCAGGTCGCGATGTTCCTGATCCGCGAACTGCTCGACACGCCGCTCAAGCAGATCGGGCGCGTCTTCGGCGGCCGCGACCACTCCACGGTCATCCACTCGATCCGCAAGGTCGAGGCACGGATGGATGACGATGACGACTTTCGGGCCCAGGTCGACGGTCTGCGCCAGACGCTCCAGAAGAGTGCCTGAGCGCTGGGTTTGAAGAGCTCGTGGCTGAAGACCGGCTCTGTGGAAAACCGTGTGGGAAAGTCGGTCGGGAGGCCCGTTTTTCCACAATCGTCGTTGCGGACTGCTCAAAACCCCACCTTTTTCCTCCGGGTCTCCACACCCGCTCGCAGGGCTCGACTTGTCGCACTGCTGCTGGTTCGCCGCCGGTCCTTCACCAGTCGTTTTCCACCTTTCCACACCCCCTATGATGACGATTTTCTGTTTACTTGTTACTAATTCATAGGAGGATCCCCGACACCTGTGGATTTCGTCCTCAAATCCAAGACCATCCAGGGCACTCATGAGACTGACCATCACTCGGCAGAACCTTCAGCGTGGGCTGGCCGCGGTTTCCGCGAGCATTCCGGGCAAGACCACCCTTCCCGTCCTCTCGAACGTCCTGATCGAGTCCGAAGACAACTCAGTCTGGATCAGCGGCACCGATCTCGACGTTTCCATCCGTGTCCGCGTACCGGCCGAAGTCACACAAGGAGGGGCGATTACGGCTCCGGGCCGCAAGTTGCTCGAACTCACCCGGGAGCTGCCGGACCAGCCTGTCGAACTGCGCGGCAGGGGTCACCAGCTCGAAATCGGTTGCGGGAACAGCCGGTTCAAGTTGAACGGGTTGCCGAGCGAAGAGTTCCCGAACCTTCCGGCAATGGACTTCGAGGAGGGATGGAGCGTATCGGAGGACTCGCTGAGGCAGGTGATTCGCGGGACGGCGTTCGCGGTTTCGACGGAGGAGAGCCGGCCGATCCTGAACGGGGTGTACTGGGAGCTCGGAGACCGGATGACGATGGTCGCGACGAACGGGCACCGGCTGGCGAAGATGGAGGTGGAGGCGGTGGGGACGGGGGGAGCGTCGGGTGCTTTCATTGTGCCGCCGGCGGCGCTGGCCCAGGTGGAGCGGCTCTTCGACGGCGATGGGGAGATCGAGGTGGGGAAGGGTGGCAACCATCTGGGTTTCCGCTCGGCGAATCAGGAGGTCTACACGCGCCTGATCGAGGGAAGCTATCCGAACTACGAACAGGTGATCCCGAAGGACAACGACAAGGTGGCGAGGGTGGACAAGGAGGCGATGGAGGCGGCCGTGCGGCGGATGGCGGTGCTGGCCAGCGACCAGACCCATCGCATCAGGATGTCCTTCGAATCGGACCGGGTGCACCTGGATGTGATGACGCCCGACCTGGGCGAGGCGCACGACGAGCTGGAGCTCGACTACGAGGGTGAAGCGCTGCGGATCGGGTTCAACGCGAATTACCTCATCGAGGTCCTGAGGAACATGCCTGCCGGCGACGTGAAGGTGGCATTCAAGACGGCGGAACGGGCGGCCACGGTCGTGCCCGCCGAGAGCGAGTTGGACTACCTGTGTCTGGTCATGCCGCTGCGACTGGTCGACTAACCGCGCGGGAGGGGCAGTCCGCGGCGGTGGCTGCTGCTGCTCCGCGCGTGCGGCAGCTACAACAGGTCGGTGGCGTTGAAGACCGCGCGGAAATCGTAACCGGCTTCGAGGAGGCGTTCGGTGCCGCCTTCGCGCCGGTCAACGAGGGCAAGCACCCCTGCGACAACCGCAGCGTGGTCTTCGATGACCTTCAGCGCGGCGAGAAGGCTTCCGCCGGAGGTGACGGCGTCCTCGATGACCACAACGCGGGCTCCGGCCGGGAGGCCTCCCTCGATTTGCCGGCCCGTGCCGTGGCCCTTGGGACGCTTGCGGACAGTGAAGGCTTCGAGGGTGTGGCCCAGGCGGGTGGCGTGATTGGCGATGGCGTATGCGATGGGATCGGCGCCCAGGGTCATGCCGCCGACGTATGCGGGCTGCCAGCCGGCTTCCACGATGGCCTGGTGGCAAACCTCGCCGACGAGCACCTGGCCGGCACCGCTCATCGTCGTGAGGCGCGCGTCGATGTAGTATCTTGAACGACGACCGCTGGCGAGCGTGAAGTCGCCGATCTTCATGCTTCTCTCGTGGAGAAGTCGCCGGAGGCGAGAAAGGGAGGTAGACATGGCGACCGAAAGATACATGGCACGCAGCCCGGGGACAGGCCCGCGAACCGCGGAGAGATCGTGTCCGCTGGCTGGCGAGGCACCGTGCGGAAGAAGCTCGCGGGCATGGATGAGGTCGCTAACAGCAAGTCTGACCATCATTTACGGCATATTGACAGGTTGCGATCCGATGGGTCCGGGGCCCGGTGAGTCATGGTTCGGGTCGGACGGTCAGGTGCGGGTGACCGTCGAGGTGCCACTTCAGGGGGGAATCGGCTGGATGCAGCAAGTGCTGACCTGGAACTCCGACGGGGCGTGGAAGCTCTACGAGGAGATCGGGTACGACAGCGTGGCAGGGGACGACAACCAGGTGCGGAACCCCGGCCTCCCATACCTGTACGCGGCGAGCTACGAGAGCCTTCTGCAGCTCGTCTTCGACAACCAGGGCACCAGGCTGTGGGAGCCCCCGGACCGGGTTGACGATTGCGGCATCAGGAGCCGCGTGAGCATCCTGATCAGGGACAACCCGAACAACACAGAGAAGGAATGGACCCGCTGCGCCGCCAACGCGAACGCGCTGGGCAACCTCAGCACCGTGGGGTTCGAGCCGGACGACGGTGCCGCCCGGGTCATTCAGATCGCGCTCAGGGCAAGGGACTTCACGGTAGGCGAAGACTACAGCGAGTATGCGTACGCCGGCAGCTTGCCGTTCGCGACCATTGAGCGCGGAACGCAGCCCGGAAGGGAGCTGGAAGACACTGTAATCGTGTTCCGATCCGCGGACGGTGCGGGGGAGCACGAGGCACCCGAGGGATGGGAACGGTTCTGGGAAGACCACACGGGAGGGGACAGGGCACTGCCGGAGATCGACTGGGCCCGGGAGATGGTGATCCTCGCGGCCATAGGCAAACGGGAGACTCTGGGGTTCTCGGTAGAGGTGCGCCGGGTCCTGCAAATTGGGGACGCAGACCGTGTCACCGGGACCAAGATCGAGAAGGTGGAGCTGGTTCCTGGAGACTACTGCGCGCCGGCGCGCCGGATTGAGTGGCCATACCATATCGTCCGTACACCGAGGGGTCACCCGCAGCCTTCACGCTCCGTGGATACCGAGCGAATCCCTTGCGAGGCGTAGAGCCTGATGGCGCTGATCGAGCAGCCCATGAATAATCCTCGCGGCTTCGGAGACGAATGATGAGGCTGCGCAACCGCTTCGCTCTTTTCTTCGTGACCTTTGCCGTGGTGGTCTGCGCCATCCAGGGGTTGCTGAGCTACCAGGCGTCGCGGGCGGCGCTGGAGGCCGAAATCGACCGGAAGCTGGTGGATGTAGCGGGCGTGGTCGGCAAGGTCAGTTTCGGGGGGAGTGATGTGCTCCTGAATCTGAGGGCCGGCAACGAACGCGAAGACGCCTGGATGGACTACCACAGGCTGCTCCGCCGCCTCAAGGAAAACGGCCATGCGAACGATGGCGACTTCTTCCGCTGGGCCCCGGGCGATTCGACGGCCACACTCCTGGTGGGCATGGAGCTGCCTGACGATGCCTTCATCGGCCAGGAACTCAGCTGGGTGGAACCCCACCTCGACGCGGTCAGGGAAGCGCACGAACAAGGCAGCGCCACCACGGAGCCGTTCGAGAGCGTGGACTCGCTGTACAAGTACGGAATCGTGAGCCTTGGCCCGCAGGCGGAGGGCATCTTTCTTGGCCTCCTCATGCCGGTGGACCACCTGGAGCCGCTCAGCACGCTGGGCTGGACCGTCGTCGTGCTGACGGCGGTATCGGCGGTGGTGGCGGCGTTGCTCGGCTGGCGGCTTGCAGGGGGCATAGCCTCGCGTCTCGAGGTCCTGAGCCGGGGGGCACTGCGGATCCAGCGCGGCGCCGTCGACCGTCCCTTCGATCTGGAAGGGGAGGATGAGATCGGCCGGTTGGCCCGGGCCATGGAACGCATGCGTACCGGAATTCGGCGCCGGGACGAGCAGCTTCGCCTCATGTTGTCCAGAGTGGCCCACGAGATCAGGAATCCGCTCGGGGGGCTGGAACTCTTCGCGGCCGCCGCCCAGGACACGGAGGACCCCGCGGAACGGCGCCGGATCCTGGAGCGGGTGAGGAAGGAAGTCCTGGGCCTGAACTCGATCATCGACGAGTTCCTCGGGTTTGCCCGGCCCGGCCGCACGGAACCACAGCTTCACGACCTCCGCCAGTCGCTGGGCGAAGCCGCCGAGCTGGCGGAAGCCGAGCTCGACAAGAAGGGTGGCACGCTGCATGTGGAATTTCCGGCAAAACCGCTCCTGGCCATCGCCGATCCGCTTCAGGTGAAGCGCCTGGTCCTCAACCTGCTCCGCAACGCATCCCACGCGGGCGACCGGGTGTGGCTGGAGGGCGCGATGGTCAACGGCGAGGTCAGGGTTGTGGTCAGGGACAATGGCCCGGGAATACCGCGCGATATACGGGAGAGAATCTTCGAGCCGTTCGTCGGCGACAAGGCGCAGGGCGCGGGACTGGGGTTGGCGATCGTCAAGGAGATGGTGGAGTCCAATCACGGGCGGGTGGAGTTGGTCTCGGATGCGGAGGGGGAGGGCGAGGCGAGCTCCGGGGCGGAGTTTCACGTTTACTTGAGCGGCCCGGAAGATCCCCCGGGAGATAGCTCGCGGCAGAAATCGGCTCGGGAGGACACAGCCAAATGAGCAACTTGAGGCGGGTTCTGATCATCGACGACCACGACTCCATGCGGGAGGGGCTCGAGCTCCTCATGCGCCGCCGCGGCCACAGGACCCTGTCCGCCACCGACGCGAAGGAGGGGTTGCAGATTCTGGAGGACGAGGGGGCGGATCTGGTCATTACGGACATGAAGATGGCCACCGAAGAGGACGGGATCCGGGTGTTGGAGGGCGTCAATCGCAGCTCCCCGAACACGGACGTGCTGGTGATCACGGCGCACGGAACGGTCGAGAGGGCGGTCGAGGCGATGAAGCTCGGGGCCCGTGACTTCATCTCGAAGCCATTCTCGCCCGAGGAGTTCGGCATCAAGGTGGACCGCCTCCTGCGCGAACGGGACGAGCGCCTGCGATTGGAGCAGGAGAACCTGGCACTGCGGGTGGAGAACACCTATCTGCGGAGCGAGTCCGGAGACGGCGACACCCCATACGGCGACATGGTGGGGCAGTCGGATGGCATTCTGCAGGTGAAACGGTTTGTGGAGCGGGTGGCGCCCTCCGATTCGACGGTCATGGTCTACGGCGAGTCCGGGACGGGGAAGGAGTTGGTCGCCCGGGCGATCCACGCCCGCTCCACCCGTCATGAGGGCCCGTTCATCCGGGTCAATTGCGGCGCTCTGCCGGAAGGCCTGCTGGACTCCGAACTCTTCGGCCACGAACGCGGAGCCTTCACCGGCGCGGCAAAACAACGCCGCGGCCGTTTCGAGCTGGCCGATGGAGGAACCCTGTTCCTGGACGAGATCGCCACGATCAACGCGGCCACGCAGGTACGTCTGCTGCGGGTGCTCCAGGAACGGGAACTGGAGCGTGTGGGCGGCGAGGAAACGATCTCGGTCGACGTGCGCATCGTGGCCGCCACGAACACGCCGGCCGACGATCTCCTGGCCGCCGAGGGGTTTCGCGAAGACCTGTACTACCGTCTTCACGTCGTGCCCGTCACGGTCCCGCCACTGAGGGAGCGCAAGGACGACATCCCCCTGCTCGTCGAGCACTTCCTGGGCAAGCTGAAACGGCGAACGCGCTCGGCGGTGACCGGCATCGATTCCGCGGCAATGAAGCGGCTCGCCGGATACGAGTGGCCGGGCAACGTCCGCCAGCTGGAAAACGTGATCGAACGTGCGCTGGTGCTCGCGGAGGGCGAAGTGCTCGAGAATGACGATCTGCCGCTGCTCGTCAACGTCAACGGCCCCGATTCGGCTGCTTCCACGGCGTTGGGTGGCGCCAACGCGGAGGGTATCGACCTGGACCGGGCCGTTGTCGACATGGAAGAGCAGATTATCCGCCAGGTCCTGGAGAGGACCGGAGGAAACAGGGCCGCGGCAGCCAGGATCCTGAACATCACGAAGAGCAAGCTGCTGTACAAGATCAAGAAGTACGGTCTCGGGGGATGAGACGCCTCCTCGTCGCCCTCGGCCTGTTTGCGACGGCGCTCGTTCCCCCCGGCCTGTCAGCACAGGAAAGACCCACTTCCGCGGTCCAGGAGGTCGAGCGCCGGCGGGTGGTGTATAGGGCGGCAAAGGAGCAGTACGAAGCCGACGAGGCCGAGGTGAAACGCATCCGCTTCGATTGGAACCAGCTGATGGACCAGCATTCCGGGGCACACGCGCGCGGCGACGACGATGACGTGGCGCGCCTCCGCGGCCAGCTTCAGGAACTGGCCGGGGACAAGCACAGGGCCGAGAATGCTCGGCAGGCAACCCGGGAGAAGTGGTTCGAAGCCGGTGATACGCTGATGGATGTCCTGAACGACTACCTTGGTATGCTCGACAAGCAGATCCGAAACTCACAGGTGGGGTCCGACGATACCGCGAGTACCCTGTACGATGAATACGAAAAAGAGCTCCGGGAATTGGAGCAGGAGTTGGCAAGCGTGCCACGGGAGCTGCCCGAGCTGGTCATGCCCGAAGTGGAAATCCGCCCGGAAGACGGACCGAGGGATATCCAGCGCAAGCTGAAGCTGCTCGAAAGCAGGGAGCAGGAGTTCGAGAAACTGCTCGGCGTTCTGGACCGGGAAATAGAGGGGCTCACCCTGCGCCAGGCCCGGGAGCGGAGAAGGAACCGCGGGGCAGACATTTTCGACGACAACAGGGATCCAACCGGGGTGGGCACCGACGTGACGGGCGGCACGGGAGGTGCGGACACGACGCGCGTGACCCTGGCGGCCGTCAAGCCGCTAGGGGAGCGGATCGCGGAGAAGAAGGAATTCCGGGAGCAAGTGAACGATCTTCTGACGCGGCTGAAGGCGAGGGTGGAGGAAGTCAGACGCATGGTGAGCGGAACATGAGACGACAACGCGTTCACGGGACCGGTATCGGCGCGTCCCGGCGAGGAGCACGATGGGTTGTTCCGACGCTGGCTCTGCTCCCGTTTCTCTCGATCCCTTCCGCAGTCTCCGGTCAGTCGTGGCTCAGGGATTTCGTGATTACCACCGGGCTGACGGGCGAGGCCTGGTGGGGAGATTTCTCGGCAATCGCCGTACCCGAGTTCGATTCCACCGAAAGTGTGAAAGCCGGCGTCGGGGAATGGAGTGCACGGGGAGTGTTCTCACTGCTCAGCGGGGCCAGACACAGCCTGGAGGCCACCCTCGACGGTGGAATCCGCCAGTCCGCGACGCAAGGATTCCGGATGCGTAACTACGCGCCGCGGGAACAGAGCGGGCGGCTGACGGTGACCTCCCGGCACGTCCTGGGCGGCGGAGTGGCTTCGGCGGAGGCGACGGCTCGAAGTCGACGCATCATCGATCATCCCCCCATGCCGCTGTACAAGACTCCCGGATACGACATCTACAATGTGCAGGCAGGGTATGCGAAGAGCGTGCGGGCGATCAACGTCGATGTGAAGGTGGTCGGCGAGCAGGCGGATTACAAACCGCCCCCGCAGCTCAACCACCTTGATTTGCTGGACCGCAACTCCGTGGTCGTGGAGGCGGGTGGCAGCAGGGTTTTCTACCTGGACGGGGATTCGGAGGACTACGAGGACCCGAGGGACTACTACTGGACGTTCCGTCTCTTCGGTTCCTTCGGCCGCCACAGCTACCCGCGGCAGGGCGACGAAGTACAGCGCGTCGACCATGCCATGCGCCTTGGCGCGACCTTCGGACTGAGAACGAAGCAGCTCGAGATCAGCACCACGATGGCCGGCACCCGTAGTCGCTCCACCTCTCCGCGCGTCGAGTACAACCATGGACGTCTTCATGTACAGGCAACCTGGGTGTGGGACGATACCGACCTGAGCCTGGTCGGGACCCTGGCCAGAAAGCGGTATACCCAGCCTACCCAGGATGCCCTGGTGGCCGGGGAGGAAGCGGACAACGCATCGGTTCTCTATGCCGAGGTGGCGAGATCTCTGGGGATGCGCGTCAACGGCGCCTTCAGGATCGGGTGGCGGAAGGTGGAGACGAACTTCAGCGGCGCCTTCTACACGCGGTTCGGGGGGGGATTTACCCTGAGTGTGAGGCCATGGGGGTAAGGTGCGGTCCGGGGTGGCGCTTCACTGCTCTCGGCGCTCGCGGGGCTCTGTCCACGGACTAGCGCGCGGCCGCCAGCGCCGCGAGAACCTCGTCGATCCCGGCCTCGGTGTGGTCGGCGTTGATCTGGAAGCGGATCGATTCGTCGCCCCGGGGCACGACCGGGAAGGCGAGGCCGGTGGCGAGGACGCCGGCGTCGAAGAGGGCCGCCACCAACCGACGCGTCTCGTCCGTGTCGCGCACCATGATCGGGGTGATGGGGTGGTCGCCCGGGATGATCTCGAAGCCGTTTGCGACCAGTCCCGTCTCGAAGCGCTTCGTCAGCGCGCGCAGGTGACGTAGCCGCTCGGTCCCCTCCGGACCCTGCAGGATTTCGAGCGATTTACGGGCGGCTGCGGCCTCCCCTGCGGTGATCGGATTCGAGTAGATGTACAGCGGTGACGACTCGCGCAGAAAGCGGATCACCGGACCACTCGACACCACGTAGCCGCCGTTCACCCCGAAGGCCTTGCCCAGCGTGCCCACCAGGATGTCGCAGGGCGGGCTGTTCGTGTACTCCTCGGTGCCGCGTCCGGTCGCGCCGAACCCCCCCACCCCGTGCGAATCGTCCACCACCACGACCACGTTCTCGGGAAAGTCGGCGTCGTGCCGCTCCGCGATGGCCATGATTTCATCCACCGGCGCATGATCCCCCCGCATCGAAAAGATCCCGTCGGTCACCACGATCACGCGTCGCGCCCGTCCCTTAACCTCTTCCAGCCGGCGGTCCAGCGCTGCCAGATCCAAATGCGGATAGATGGCCTTCCCCGCCGGCCGCGACATGCGGATCGCATTGATGATGCAGTTGTGGTTGAGCTCGTCGGAAATCACGAAGGTGGTCTTGTCGGTGAGCGAGACGAGCGCGCTCACCACGGCCGCGTACGCCGACGAGAAGATCATCCCCTCATCGCGACCGTGAAAGGCAGCCAGGTCCCGCTCCAGCGCCACATGCGGCGTATGCGTCCCGGCGATGAACCGCACCGCCCCCGGCCCCGCCCCCATCGCACGCGCCGTCGCTTCCTCCGCCTCGATCACCTCGGGATGAAGGCTCAGGCCCAGGTACGAGTTCGCGTTCATGCGGATAAACCGCTTGTCGCCCTGCCCCTCGAGCAGGAAACGCGGCCCCTGCCCGTCCGCCGCCGGGATCACCTCGCGCACCACCACCTCGGCCCCCTTCGCGGTGCCCTGCTCCTCCATGCGCGCGACGAGGTCGTTGACCACGCCCGTCAGCCGGTCCATCGGCATCGTGTCCCCTATCTCCCGGCGGCGCCTGCGGTTTCGCGGGCGAGGTGCGTCCGGAGTCCCCGGAACATGTCCGCCACCATGTCCGGAAGCTCGTATTCGTGGCGCCAGCCCCACTGCTCGCGGGCCTCGGAGTCGTCGAGGCGCTCGGGCCACGAGTCGGCGATCGCCTGGCGCACGGGGTCGGGTTCGTAGTCGATCTCGAAGCGGGGCACGTGGACCCGGATCGCGTCCGCCAGTTCGGCCGGGGTGAAGTGCATGGCCGTCACGTTGAAGGCGTTGCGGTGCACCAGCGACGCGGAAGGCGCCTCCATGAGCTCGACGATCGCGCGGATCGCGTCGGGCATGTACATCATGTCCATGCGCGTGTCCGGCTTGAGGAAGCAGGTATAGCGGCCCCGGTTGAGGGCGGCGTGAAAGATGTCGACGGCATAGTCGGTGGTGCCGCCGCCCGGGGGCGTCGTGTAGGAGACGAGGCCGGGAAAGCGCAGGCCGCGTGCGTCGACGCCGAAACGCGCGTGGTAGTAGTCGCAGAGCAGTTCGCCCGCCACCTTGGTGACGCCGTACATGGTCGTGGGGCGCTGCAGGGTGGATTGGGGGGCGGGGTCGCGGGGGGTCTCGGGGCCGAAGGCGGCGATCGAGCTGGGGGTGAAAACGCGACAGCCGGTCTCGGCCGCCACCTGCAGCACATTTACCAGGCCATCCATGTTGATCTGGTACGCCCTGAGCGGATTCTCCTCCGCGGCCGCCGACAGGATCGCGGCCAGGTGGAAGATGTCGGTGGCGCCGAAGCGGGTGACCGCGGCACGCAGCGCGTCGAGGTCGAGACAGTCCAGTTGCTCGGCCGGGCCGCGGGTTGCCCACAAGGCGGGATCGCGGATGTCCGTTGGCAGGATCACTCCGGGCCCGTAGCGGTCCCGGAGGCGCGAGGCCAGCTCGGTCCCGATCTGGCCAGCAGCGCCGGTGATGAGGATGCGCTTCATGGGGTGGGGTTTTGCCGACTCTCTTTTGCGGGTGGCGGCGGGGAACGGCCGGTTCCCCGTTGAATCTACCGCCTTCCGCGCCCCCAGTCGCGGCCTCTCAGCCCGCGCTCGCGGTCATCCCTCAGGAACCTGCGGAACCGCTCGTGCTGCTCCGGCGTGAGGATGCGCTCGAACTCGGCGTCAAGCGAGTCCCGCTGAGCCGCCAGAACGGGAAGAATGTCGTCCCAGACCTGCTGGGCATCGGCCTGGTGCCGATCCATCGCCTCCCGGATGGCATCGACCTGCTCGTCGGTCAGGTCGAGTGTCCCAACCAGACGGTCGGTGAGACGCACCCGGGCAAGTTCCGACCACGGCCGCTCGCCGCGCGAAGCTCCGGGACGGTCGGGGCGAGAAGGATCGCCCCGGGGACGGTCGGGCCGGAAATCGCGTGATCCGGTGCGGTCGAAGTACTCACCGGGCCGATCACCACGGTGTTCGACGATCCGAAGGATTCCCAGGGTCACGGCCGCGCCGGCGGAGAAGACGGCGGCCAGCATGAGCGCGGCGGTCCATTTGCGGTTCATGGCAGATACTCCTCAACGGCCAACACCAGTTCCCCCGCTGTGGGCGCGTAGCTTCCCTCCATCCACGCCGCCACCGACCACGGCATCATCACCTCGGCGAACGAAACCTCCTCGGCCCCGGCGTCTCCGCCGGGCAGAAGCAGAAGCACGGCAGCCGCGGCGGCGGCCAACCCCGCCGAACCCAGCATGACCGGGCGGCGCCAGCGTGAAAGCGTCCCCTCTAGAGTCTGTTGTCGCCGCGCCTCGAGAATCGGCTGGGCCCGCTCCATGATTCGGGCCATCATCGACTCCCAGCGCGCCGGGTGCAACGCGGGATCGAGTTCGAACACCACCGTCTCCGAATCCGGATCGCCGCGCCCGTTCGTCTGGTCATTCCGTCTGTTCATCGGTCACATGCTCCCCAGAGCAAAACGGCCCGATAGCAGCCGTCGCATCGCCTTTCTGGCGACGTGCAGGTGGACACGGGAAGAGCCGGCGGAGATCCCGAGCTTGCTCGCGATCTCGCCGTGGCTCCAGCCCTCCATGTCGTATAGAACGAGGACCTTCCTCTGCAGTTCCGTCAAGTGGGTCATCGCTTCCGTGAGGTGGGTGCGCAACTCGGACCGGCCGGCGTCCGCCAGGGGATCGTCGCCGGACGCAGCCGACACGGCCTTCTCCAGGGGCACCGCCGCGCGGACCTGGTTGTACTGCCTCCGGTTGTGCGCCGTGTTGCGAACGATCGCCATGAGCCACGCCTTGAAGCGGTCGGGGTTGCGGCAGTTGTCGATCTGCTGCAACGCCCGGATGAACGCGTCCTGGCACACATCGTCCGCATCGTCGGGGTTGTCCAGGGTGGCCCGGGCGACGGCGTGAGCCGTCCTGAGATGCCGCCGGACCAACTGGTCGAACGCCCTGCTGTCTCCGCGCCGGACCCGAGCGACCAGGAGTCCGTCGGTCTCCCCGTTGTCCATTCAGGTGCGGCTGGTTGAAGTGAGTCGAACGAAGCGTGCCCTCTTCCTTCGGACAGACGGCAGGGGCGAAGCGTTAGCGCACCCTGGGCGTCCAGCGATTGCTGTCGCGCTCCTCGTACTTGTCCATGGCCCGGTCGAAGGCCCGGTCCAGGTCGATTCCCTGCTGATTGGCCAGGGAGATCAGCACGAAGAGGATGTCTGCAATCTCCAGTTCCAACTCGGCGGGCGCCTCGTCGTCGCGCTTGGGCTTGGAACCGAAACGGTGATTGATCTCGCGCGACAGTTCGCCGACCTCCTCCATGAGCCGGGCCAGGATCGCCAGCGGCGGCCAGTAGCCCTCTTCGAAGCGGCTGATCCAGCGGTCGACCCGGTCCTGCGCATCGCGAAAGGTCATGGTCTGGCCCTCGTCGGGTCGAGCACCAGCTTGCCGAACACCTCCCCCGCCTCGAGCAGCTCGTGGGCCCTGCGCGCTTCGTGGAGCGGCAGCACGGCGTGGATCGGCGGGGTGACCTTCCCGCGGAACACCATGTCCATGGCGTCGCGGAACTCTGCCGGGGTACCCATCGTGGATCCCAGAATCGAGAGCTGCCGCCAGAAAAGCAGCCGGATGTCGACCTTCGCGGCGGGCCCGGTCGTCGCCCCGAACGAGACCAGCCGGCCCCTGACGGCCAGCGCCCGCAGGAGTTGCGGCCAGATGGCCTCGCCGACGGAGTCCAGGCAGAGGTCCACGCCCCTCTTGTTGGTGATCCGGTGGATCTCGCGGCCCCAGTCGGTGGTGGTGCGATCGAAAACGTGATCAGCGCCCAGTCCGCGCACGCGCCGCACGTTCTCCTCGCCCGATGTCACCGCCAAGACCTCCGCGCCCGCTTCGTTGGCGAACTGCACCGCCATCGCCGCCACGCCCCCGCTCGCGCCTGTGATCAGCACTCGGTCGCCCTTCCGGAGCCCGCCGCGCGTCATGAGCCCGCGCCACGCGGTCACTCCGGCCAGCGCGGCCGCCGCCGCCGTCTCCGCCGGGAACCCGTCCGGCAGTTCCAGCACATTCGACGCCGGCACCACCACGAACTCCGCAAATCCCCCCTGGGTATGCTCGCCGATGACCCGAAAAGGCTCCCCGTCGTACCCCCGCAGTCGCGCGAGCCGGTACCAGTCGTAGTCCAGCGACGGATCGACCACCACCCGTTTGCCGAGCAGGGATCGCACGGTTCCGACCCCACACTTCTCCACGGTCCCCACGATGTCCGACCCACCGATGTGCGGCATCGGAATCTCGATCGGGAGGCCGCGCCGCATCCACAGGTCCAGGTGGTTCATGGAGGAGGCCTCGACCCGGATCCGGACTTCTGCCGGACCGGGACGGGGAGTGTCCATCTCTTCGACCCCGATGACTTCGGGGCCGCCGTTTTCGTGAAAGACCGCAGCCAGCACCGTGGAGACCAACCTTTGTGCAAGGGGGGATTGTGGGAGCGGGTCCGGTGGGAATGCCCGCCCCGGAACGTGATGAAGATAGGGCATGGCGCCGGCAAACGGCGATGTCGTCTCGTCGGATCGTTTACTTTTCGGGCCGGTGGGCGTGGGGAACCGGACCGACCGGAGACCCGGCGCCGCGAGCACGGGAGCGAACCGCGAATGACCCAACCAGCAGGCAAGCCCGAGGCCGGCAAGGGCGAGGAAGACCACACCCTGGGCGGGTATTTTGCGGTCCATACCCGTCCGCCCGGCTTCGAGGCGGCCGACGGCCAGCCGTACACCGTCTCGATCGAGACCGAACAGACGGGTGACCTGAGGGCGCCCGTGGCCGGGTACCTGGTGTTCCCGCGCTGGGCCGCGACGGGCCTGGGCATCGTGGGCCACGTGGAGACCCCGGTGCTCTGGCGCGGGGCGAGCCGGCAGGCGGTGGCGGAGGAGGCGGGGGCGCTTACCCTGCACGAGGTCCAGCGCCTGTTGAACGAGGCGGTGGCGAAGCAAGCGGGGGATGGGGGGACGACATGACGCGTGGCCGCCACGACTCCATCCGGATCACCGAAATCTTCCACTCCATCCAGGGCGAGTCCACCTGGGCCGGACTGCCCTGCACCTTCGTGCGCCTCACCGGGTGTCCGCTGCGCTGCGTCTGGTGCGACACCGCGTACGCCTTCCACGGCGGAACGCGCCGCACGATAGACGAGGTCGCGGCGGAGGTGGCCGAGAAGGGATGCCGTCTCGTCGAGATCACCGGAGGGGAGCCGCTCGTGCAGCCGGGCGCGGCCGTGCTGGCCCGCCGACTCCTCGACGACGGCTACACCGTGCTCGTGGAGACCTCGGGCGCGGTCGACGTGAGCGTCCTGGACGACCGCGTGCACCGCATCATGGACCTGAAGTGTCCGGGATCGGGCGAGGAGGACCGCAACCTCTGGTCGAACCTGGAACACCTGACCGGGCGCGACGAGGTGAAGTTCGTGGTGGCGGGGGTGGGGGACTTCGAGTGGGCCGCCGAGACCATCGGGCGCCACGGGCTGGACGAAAGAGTGCGCGATGGGTCGCTGGGCAGCCTGCTCGTGTCGCCGGTGTGGGGGCTGGAAGAGATGGAGGAGCTGGCCGGGGCCATCCTGGAGAGCGGGCTGCCGGTCAGGTTCCAGACGCAGCTGCACAAGCACATCTGGGGGCCGGAGCGGGCGGGGGTGTGAGGGGTTCGTGGCGATGCCGCCGCTGACCCTTGCCGGGCTTTCCGGAGCGCTGGCCGAGCACTTCGGTCCAGTCGAGCCGGCCGTCGCGGATCGCAACCGTCGCAACGCCGCCGTCGCGCTGGTGCTGCGGGGGCCGCCGGGTGTGGCCGACCCGCCCGTGCGCGATTGCGAGGTGCTGGTGATCCGCAGGGCCGATTCGCCGCGGGACCCGTGGTCGGGCCAGATGGCGCTGCCGGGAGGGAGCCTCGACGAGGTGGACGACGGGCTGCTCGCGACGGCGATCCGGGAGACGCACGAGGAGACGGGACTGCGCCTGGACGGTAGCCGGGATGTCCTCGGTCGCCTGGAGACCGCGCGGCCTCTCGGTGTCCGGCTTCCGGTGATCACGATCTGGCCCTTCGTCTTTCGGGCCGTGCCCGATGCGATGGGCCGGGTGGGGAGCGCGGAGGTGGCGTCGGTGCACTGGTTCCGGATGGAAGACCTGGCCGACGCGGGAAACCGGGATTCCTATCCGTGGAGGGAAGGTGGCCTGGTGCGTTCGTTTCCGTGTATCAAAGTGGAGGGGCGGGTGATCTGGGGGCTCACGTACAGGATTCTGACGGGGTTCTTGGGGGTGGTGGGGGATTAGCAGCAGGTGGACGAAGTCTACCGGGAGGGGATGAAGCAGCAGCCCCCCGGATGGGAGGACAGCCCGTCGGGGCCCTTCCGCCGAGAGATCCTTGCGCGAAGCCGCTCCAATACGCCACGCTATCCTCGGCACGTCAAGTCATGAAGGCGGGTTGACCCCATTGCCCTCGGACTGTTCCAACGAAGTAGGGCCACTTTCACAGCAACAGTATAGGAAGCACGATGCAGCGTCCATGTGTGCACCGGTGTGCATTGCCGGTAATCCCTGCCTCCTGCCTTCTGTTCACCGGGTTATTCGTCACTGCGGCCTGCGAGTCTTCGGCTGACACGGAACTGCCTGGGGGGGTGCCCTTCCTGGAAGAGGATAGCGCCGGTGTGCGGGTGGTGACGACCTTGGGCACGCGCGCGAGATTCCCGATCGGATGGGTGGTGGATACCGTCCCCGAGTATCAGTTAGGGGAATTGGATGGGGAGGAGCCGTATCTCTTCACGAGCGTCGGAGGTGCACGCCAACTGTCCGATGGCCGTGTTGTGGTGCTGAACCGATCGGGTTGCGAGTTGCGCTTCTTCGGCACGGATGGAGTCTTCCTGAAGCGTGCCGGAGGCAGGGGGGAAGGGCCCGGGGAATTTCTCCGGGATTGCCTTCTGGTGCCATCGGCGGACGTCGATTCGCTGTTCGCATATGGGAGCGGCAGACTTAGTGTGTTCGACGACCGGGGACGATTCATCCGTAGCGCGAACCTGCGCTGGCCAACCGTGGTGGGCGTCGCTGACGGCGTGGCGGGAGTGACAGCAGGAGTCTTTAACATCCCGCCAGTTGGTGACCTGTCCTATCCCCCGGAGCCCGTCGACTACGGAATGTTGGAGTTGGAAAGCGGACGGGTGCTGTGGGAGGAGGATGGCTTCCAGGGGAAACGAACCTACAGCCTCGCGGCGGATGGTTCGATGATGAGCGTACTGCCCTTTCCTTTTGACATAGACCCGTCCGCGGCTATGGGGAGGGATGGGCTGTATGTCACACTTGGTGAGAACCAGGGCCCGCAGATCCGACAGTACGGCACGGCGGGCCTCCGCCGCATCATCCGTCTCGCCGAGCCCTTGGCAAAGGCGCCCTCAGCGGAGGACGTCCACAGCGAGGTTGAGTTTTATTATGAACCCTACGAGATGCCGGACAGCACCCGCGAGCGGATCTCTGAAGTTCGCCGACGTAGGCACCTTGGAATGCCGCTGCCCGAGATCATGCCCGTCTTTTCGCGGCTCCTGATTGACGACGCAGGTTGGTTGTGGGCGGAACTCTACCGGTTTGAGGTCCTTGCACCCGTCCGATGGCTGGTGTTCAGCCCGAATGGCGAAGGGGTTGGAAGCGTGGACATGCCGCCGGACCTGCACTTGTGGCAGATCGGCCAGGACTTCGTGTTGGGAGTGTGGAGGGATGAGCTCAGAGTCGAATACGTCCGGCGCCACGCCCTCATTGGGCGAGGGTAGGACTTTGCCGTTGCCCTAGGGACCGCCCGCGCCAGCAATCGCCCCGGCATGCGACCGGTGGGGTGGGGGGCTGGCGGGGGAGGAACGCAGCCGCGTTTTGTCAACTACAATATACTCTATGTAAACTCCAGTTGACAGCGGGCCCTCCTACTTCGCGTCCACCCACTCCACCAGGAACAGGTTCGTGTTGCCCTCGTGCGACATGTTGCGGTTGGATCCGAATACCAGGCTGCGGCCGTCGGGGTGGAACACGGGGAAGCCGTCGAATCCCTCGGAGTACGTAACCCGCTCCAGGCCGGTCCCGTCGATGTTGATGATATAAAGCTCGAAGTCGCGGCCGTTCGGGTCGTCCAGGTTCGACGAGAAGATGATTTGCTCGCCCGAGGGGTGCCAGTACGGGGCGAAGTTGGCGGCGCCGTTATCGGTGAGCTGGCGCGGGTTGGAGCCGTCCGCGTCGGCCACGTAGATCTCCAGCGCAGAGGGGCGGATGAGGCCGTCGGCGAGCAGCGACAGGTAGTCGTCGCGGGCCTCGGGGGTGTCGGGGTAGTGCGCGCGCCACACGATCTTCGAGCCGTCGGGGCTGTAGAAGGCGCCGCCGTCGTAGCCGATGCGGTCGGTCAGGCGCTGCACATCGGAGCCGTCGGGAAGCATGGAGTAGAGGTCGAGGTCGCCGTCGCGCACCGAGGTGAAGACGATGCGGTGGCCGGTGGGGGAGAAGGTGGCCTCGGCGTCGTAGCCGGGTTCGGTGGTGAGCTGGACGAGGTTCGAGCCGTCGGCGTCGGCGGCGAAGATGTCGAAGGTGGGGTAGATGGCCCAGACGTAGCCGCGTGAGCGGTCGGGAGGGGTGGGGCAGTCGGGGTCGTGGTGGTGGGTGGAGGAATAGAGGATTCGGTCGCCGGCGGGGTAGTAGTAGGCGCAGGTGGTGCGGCCCTGGCCGGTGCTGACGAGTTGGCGCGCGCCGGTGGTGGGGTCGAGGGTGTAGATCTGGTCGCAGCCTTCGCCGGGGACGGGGGTCGACTGGAAGATCAGCGAGGTGCCGTTGAAGGCCCAGTAGGCTTCGGCGTTTTCGCCCTCGAAGGTGAGTTGCTGGATGGCGCCGAAGCGGGTTTCGCGGGGGTCGACGAGGTTGGGGTCGATCGTGGTGGGCGCACCTTCGGAGGGGCTGGTTGCAGCGGGTGCACTCTCCGCGGGCTGGCCGCCGATGGGCTGTCCGTCGTCCGGTTGGCCGTCGGCTGACTCACGGCAAGCGGCGGTGGGCAAGGCCATGGCCAACAGGGCCAGGAGGGGAAGCGGGGAGGGGTGGGCCATTGGGATCCGGGGTCGCGCGGTGTGTGTGTGGATTCGGTCTGCATGGAACAACGAAGCCGACCAAGTTAACATCGGGCGGCGTGTCAGCGGGGTCCGGAGTGTTGTCCAACGGCAGGTGAGCCTGAACGGGATTCCGGTTTCCAACGGGAGAAGAGGCCTCGCTTCGGCCCGTCATGACCCAGGCGCAAGGACCCCGTCTGATGCCGACGTGGCGAAGAGCCTATCCGTCGGCGTCCGCACTGGTCTCCGAGAAGTCGACCCGGATATCCCGCCGTCGCAACTCGGCCACAAAGGCATCGGGCGGGATCACCTCGTCGGGAGTGCCGACACCCGGCGCGGCCACCTCCCCACGCGCCTGCATCCTCGCCACGATCGCCAGGGAAAACCCCGTGGTCCGCGCCATGGCCGTGAACCCCGTGACCGGGTCGTGATAGTCGATCACATCGTACCGGATCCGCACGGACCGTCCATCGCGCTCGCCCGCCGCCTCCACGCGCGCCACCACCATGTCGTCCCCGTCCTCGTTGGTGAGCAGCGGCGTGACCCGCTCGATGAAGAACCGGCGCGGGTTGACCCTGGTCCCCTCGTGCTCGACCTCGCTGTCGCTCAAGAGACCCAGCGCCCGGATCGCCCGCATGATGTGCGCGTGGCCCGGGTACCGGAGCGTCTTGTACTCGAGCGAGCGGACCCGCCCCTCGTACCGTGACGGCAGGGTCGAGGTGCCGCCGCCGGTGTGGAAGGCCTCCAGTTGTCCGATGGGGTCGGGAAAGTCGAGGGTCTCGATCTCGGAGAGCGCCTGGACGGTCGTGCGCCTGCCGTCCTGCAGGATCTCGGCGGGCGTCACGTAGTAGTCGAGCATCCCCTCGAGCGAGTAGACAATCTGGTAGTTGAGGGGTGGTTTGGGGTGCTGGGGGAGTCCCCCGACCCAGAGGCGCACCGAGTCGGTGGTGTCGAGGCGGTCGATCCCGCCCTGCGCCAGGACGTTGACCATCCCCGGGGCGAGCCCCACGTCGGGGACGATCGAGAGTCCGGCCGCGCGGGCGCGGGCGTCGAGTCCCCTCTGCCGCTCCACGATCGCGGTGTTGCCGCCCAGGTCGGTGAAGTGGGCGCCGGCGTCGACTGCGAGGCGGGCCATGTCGTAGTTGAAGTAGTAGGGGAAGGCGCAGAGCACGGCGGCGGCGCCATCCATCGCGGGGGCGACCTCCCATTCGCAGGTGGCGTTGGCGCGCACGGTGGTCAGGCGGTTGCCGAGCCAGGGCCGGAGAGCGGGGTGAAGCGAGTCCGTGCGCAGATCCGCGATGACCACCTCGCAGTCGGGGTCGCTGTGCAGCAGATCGAAGGCGGCGGCGGAACCCTGGGTGCCCGCGCCCAGCACGAGGTACTTCATGGGGTGGTCACGGTGGTGACAGCAGGTCGAAACGAGGTTCGCTTTCGGGTGCGTCGCCCGAGAGACGCGTGACGTCGACGATACGGTCGCCGGGACCCGGGGTGACGATCGGCCGGACGGTTGCGTTGCGGCGCCTGAGCGGCACAGTGGCCGCCTCGACCCCCGTCACCGCGCCAGCCGCCGAGACGAGCACGACCTTGTCGTCGTCCAGTGCCTCGAGCGCGGCCACCAGCCTGGCGCCCCCCGCCTTCGCCGACATGGCCAGCGTCCCCAACCCCCCCCGCCCCTGCACCGGAAACTCCGAAATCAGAGTGCGCTTGCCGGCTCCCGAATCGGCCACCATCAAGACCGGCGCCTCACGCTGCGCCACGATCAGCGCGATGACCTCGTCGTCCCCCCGCAGCCCGATCCCCTTCACCCCCTGCGCGGTGCGCCCCACCACCGTCACCTGGCGCTCCGGGAAGCGGATCGCGCGGCCGTCCCGCGTCACGAGCAGGAACTCGGTGTCGCCGGTGGTGGTGTTGACGTCAAGGAGCGCGTCACCCGGCCGCACCCCGGCTGCGATGAGGGCGCCGCCCCGGGGGTTCGAGAACTCGCCGAGCCGGGTGCGCTTCATGAGACCCATGCGGGTGACGAAGGCTACGAAACGGTCGTCTTCCAGGTCGTCGACCGAGCGCGTGGCGACGATCGGGTCGCGCCGGTCGATCCCCAGCAGCGCCCACACCGACTTCCCCCGGGACGCGCGCGACCCCTCGGGGATGTCCTCGACCCTCAGGAAGTACACCTGCCCCGAACTCGTAAACGAGAGGAGCCAGCCCCGCGTTCGCGCGACCACCACCGTCTCGAGGTAGTCGCCCGGAAAGCGTTCCATCGCGGCCAATGCCAGGCCGGTGGCCACTCGGCGGCGGTAGAGGTGCATGGGAATCCGCTTCAGGTACCCCTGGCGCGACAGGGTGACCACCACGTCCTCGTCGGCCACCTCCGTCGCCACGTACGCGAATCCGCTCTTGTCCTTCCCCTCCAGAATCACGGTGCGGCGGGCGTCGCCATAGCGTTCGACGACCTCGTCCAGCTCCCCGAGCATGACCTCGACCTGGAGCGCCTCGTCCGCCAGCAGCGCGCGCAGTTCGCGGATCGTCGTCCGCAGCGAAGCTTCCCGCGCCCGCAGCTGGTCGCCTTCCAGCGCGGTAAGCCTGGCCAGCCGCATGCGCAGGATGGCCTCGGCCTGGACCTCGCTGAGTCCGAAGCGGTCGCGCAGCCGCCGCGAGGCCTCGGCGCGGTCGGCGGAGCGTTTGATCTCGGCGATCACCTCGTCGATGTGCGCCAGCGCGAGGAGCAGCCCCTGGGTGATGTGCAGGTCGGTCTCGGCCTTCTCCAGGTCGAAGCGCGAACGCCTGCGGATGACCTGGAGGCGATGGTCGCGGTAGTGGCCGAGCAGCTCCTTCAGGGTGAATTCGCGCGGCTGCCGCCCCCCCTCCAGCGCCAGCAGGATCGCGCCGAAGGTGCACTGCAGCGGAGTCTTCCTGAAGAGCGTCGCCATGATCTTGCCGGCGTCCGATCCGCGCTTGAGCTCCACCACCAGGCGGATGCCTTCGCGGTCGGACTCGTCGCGCAGATCCGCCACGTCGGGAAGCGCACCCTTGCGCGACAGCGCCGCGATCTGCGCGATGATCCGCGACTTGGAGACCGCGTACGGCAATTCGGTCACCACCAGCTGCTTCCGCCCCCCCCGCACCGCCTCCGTCACCACACGCGCCCGCATCATCATGCGGCCGCGCCCCGTCTCGTACATCGACCGGATCCCCGCCCGCCCCACGATGTACCCGCCCGTCGGAAAATCCGGACCCGGCAGCACCTCCATCAGCTCTCCGGCACCGCAGTCCGGATCCGCGACCAGCAAGCGCAGCGCCGCGGCCACCTCGCGCAGGTTGTGCGGCGGCACGTTCGTACTCATCCCCACCGCGATCCCGGAGCTTCCGTTCACCAGCAGGTTGGGGATCCGGCAGGGGAGCACCGCCGGCTCCTGCAGGCGGTCGTCGAAGTTGTTCTCCCACTCGACCGTGTCCTTCTCGATCTCGGCCAGGATCTCGGTGGCCACCCGGGCCAGCCTCGCCTCCGTGTAGCGGTACGCCGCGGCGGGATCCCCGTCGATCGAGCCGAAGTTGCCCTGCCCGTCCACCAGCGGATAGCGGAGCGAGAACTCCTGCACCATGCGCACAAGCGCGTCGTACACCGCGGAATCGCCGTGCGGGTGGTACTTGCCCAGCACCTCGCCCACCACCGTGGCGCTCTTCTTGTAGCCGCGGTCGGGGTGCAGGGACAGCCCGTGCATGGCCACCAAAATCCGCCGGTGGACCGGCTTCAGCCCGTCCCTCACATCGGGAAGCGCCCGCCGCACGATCACGCTCATCGAATAGTCGATGAACGACTCGCGCATCTCCTCCTCGATCAGCCGGGGGACGATGCGGTCGCGCATGCGGGATACCGTCATTCAGCCTCCCGGCAGCTCATAGGTAACTCGATGGGCGAATTCCAGAACAAGGTTATACACGTGCCGTGAGCCCCGCGCCCGGAATGATCCCCCTCTCCAGCACCTCCGCCCGGTCCCCCACCGAAATCCGGCCGGGACCGTCGTGCACCACATTCACCCCAAAGTACACCGCGGACTCGATACGCCGGTACAGGGCCAGCGTCCGGAGCGGCTCACGATACGGGTCGCGCACGCCGGTCTTCTGGTCGGTGGTGGTGACCTTGCAGCGGGTGCAGAGCTTGACCCCGCTGAAATCCATGCCGCCCAGGGTGAAGCGCTGCCACTGATCCTCGTCGTGGGGGTGCGCGCCGGTCACAACGATGTTGGGCCGGAAGCGCTCGACGGGAATCTCGCGACCGCTGCGGCGCGCCAGCTCCTCGACCGACCGTTCGCTGACCAGGAGCGCGGGGAACCCGTCGGCAAAGCTGACGCGGTGGCCCTCGGCGTAGGCGGGATCCGTGTCGCGCGCGTCCTCGTCCCGCATGAAGACGAGCCGGCGGTCGGCGCCGAGCACCGAGGAGATCCATGCGTCGGCGTCGGGAGATACCGTGCAGCCGACCGTGCCCGTGCCGTGGATGGTTACCCCGACCGGGTCGCCTCCCGGAGTGACCGGCAGCGCCAGCGGGTCCATGCCGTCGGCCTCGAGCCGCAGTGCCCCGTTGTCCAGGTGGGGATGGACGGTGGCCAGACGCGGCGTATCCCGCTGGGTGACCATCCCGCCGTCGGGCCGCACCACCATCCAGCGCCGATCCCACCGCGGCCCCAACGCGTCGAACTCCATGGACTGAAGTTCGGTCGCACGCGCCCCCTTGAGCGGGTGGATCCGGAGGCGGGTGACCCGTCCGGCGGATCCGGGAGCGCGGGGGTTCACGGTTGGCCCGGTCACGCCATCGCCCCGCCCATCCGCCGGCTGACGATCGACAGCGGCAGGGTCGCCTGGTGGCGCCCGTCGACGAGGATGTGAAAGGTGTGGATCCCCTCTTCCTGAAAGACGATCCCGTCCAGGTTGATCACATGCGGCACCCGGATGCCCGTCTGCAGGCTCTGGCGCCCGGGCGAAACCTTGAGTTCGCCGCTGAGCGAGACCAGTTCCTTGCTCTTCGGGCTCGAGAGCTTGATGGTCAGCTTGTGGGTGCCCGCGTCGCCGGCGCCGCCCAGGAAGCGCAAGACCAGCGACAGCCGGCCGTGTCGGGCCGGGAAACGGCGTACGCTGATCTGGTCGAATACTCCGAGAAGATTGAGCTTCCCCGACCCGTCGATGGTCGCGGCGTCGGCGGTGAGCACGAGGTCTACGTCCACTTGACTCCTTCCATGGCCGGCCCGGCCGGCGGTTCTCCCAGCAGTGACTTGGCGAGGACCAGCCCCAGGATCAGGTCCAGCGCAGCATGCGCGAAGATCGACGGCCAGAGGCTTCCCGTCCAGACGACCCCCGCCGCCAGCATCCCGCCCATGACCGCGGTACGTGCAATCCCGTGACGACCCTGATAGGCATGAAGGAAGCCGAAAATCACCGCGACTGGCAAGGCACCCCCCAGGTAGGAGCCCGTCCAGGGCACCAGGAACAGCGGCAGGAACCCCCGAAAGACCAGCTCCTCGAACACGCCCGCCGCCAGGGACAGAAGCGCGAAAACGCCCTTCTCTCCACCCGTGGCCGGCATGATCGCCCGCACCACCCCCGTCTCCCGCCACCCGAAGCGCGCGGAGAGGCCCCGGAAGGCATAGACGACTCCGAGGCCGCCCGCCGTCAGCAGGATCGCGGGAAGCAGAAGGGCGCCCGACGGTGATGGCCATGTCCGGAGAAGGCCCGACGGCTGACGGAGGTCCGGCGCGACGACGAGGGTCAGGAGCCCGGCCGCCGCGAGGAACACGATCGAAGCGGCGTAGAAGCCCATCCGGTGGGCGCGGATCTCGTCCAGTGGTGGCGGTCGCTGCAAGAGGGCGGCAACCGGGATGAGGACGAGCCAGATTGCCGCGACGGCCGAAGCCGCGAAGCCGCCCGTGTCCGCAAGGACGAAAGCTGCGGCAAGGACGGCACTCCCGGCGGCCGCCGCCAGGACACCTCGGCGCTCCCGGGTCATACCTCGCCCAACTCCCTGCCCACCTCCACAACGCGGTTCAGCACCTGCATGACGTCGTCCTCCGTGGTCAGCGCATTCAACACGCACAGTCGCAACGAGAATCTGCCACCCAGGCGTGTGGAAGAGATCATCGCGAATCCCGACTGGACGATCCGGTCCTGGATTTGCCGGTTCAGATCGTCGAGGCGGGCGGCGGAGAAGGCCCCTGTCGTGCCCCGCCCCCGATAGCGGAAACAGACCACCGCCAGACTCTGCGGCGCCAGCAGCTCGAGTTCCTCCCCGGCGCGGATTCTGACCGCGGCGCGCTGCGCGATGGCGATGGCGCGCGAGATCTCCCGGCGGTGCGCGGCCACGCCGTACCGTTGCACCGCGAGCCACACCCGCAGTGCGCGGAAGGCCCGCGTGAGCTGGAGCCCACGGTCGCAGAAGTTCACATTCTCGCGCCCCCAGTCGGCGTCCTGCAGGTAGTCGGGCATGATGCGGAAGGCCGACTCCAGACGGCTCACGTCGCGGACCATCAGACAGCCGGTTTCGTACGGCTGGAAGAGCCACTTGTGCGGGTCGAGGGTCACGCTGTCGGCCAGTTCGAGGCCCCTCAGAAGGGGCCGGACTTCCGGGTCGAGGACCGCGAACCCCCCGTACGCGGCGTCGATGTGATACCAGATCCCCTCCGCACGCGCGATGTCCGCGAGCGCCACCAGGGGGTCGATCGCGCCGGTGTTGGTGGTGCCCGCGTTTCCCACCAGGCAGAACGGCGCCAGTCCCTTCTGCCGGTCCCGACGGATGACTTCCCGAAGTCTCGACGGCACGATCCTGCAGGCGTCGTCGGTGGGCACGATGCGCATCCGGCCCGAATCGATCCCGGCGATGCGCGCGGCCCTGCCGACCGAGCCGTGGGCCTGGTCGGAGACGTAAAGAGTGCCGCGCTCCGGATTTCCGGCGGCTTCCCGAGCCGTCACCAGCGCCATCAGGTTGGCCGCCGAACCGCCGCTCGTAAACAGCCCGCCCGCCCCCTCGGGGTAACCCAGCCAGCCGCGGATCCAATCGGTGACCGTGAGTTCGATCTGGGAGGGGCCCGCGGACTCCAGCCACGTACCCTGGAAGACGTTGTACCCGCTGATGAGGAAGCTGGCCAGGACCGAAGCCCAGGAGGGGCTGGAGGGGATGAAGGCGAGGAAGCGCGGGTGGTCGATCCGGCCCGCGAGCGGCATCACGTCGCGGACGATCGTCTCCAGCAGCGGTTCCAGCTCCCGGCCCTCCTCCGGCGGCGGCCCGTCGAGAAGCGGCCCGGTGACGTCGTGGGTCGCGGCCTGCCAGGGAGGATCTTCGGAGAGGTGGCTCCAGCGCCTCACGATGGCGTCGACCACCCGGTACCCGGAGCGGCGCATCGCCTCCTGGTCCTCCAGCAACGACGTGGTCCCCGCCCCAAACCCGGTCCGATCACCGTTCATGTTGTTGACGCCTCGGCGCACTCTGTTCTAGTGTTGGTCACGCACGGGATAGTGGCCACATCGCGACACCGGTCAACCCCTGCCGGCCTGACGCGGCCGCCTCTTCGCCGCCAAACGCCGGGCGCCAACCCGATATCACCGCGACCGAGGACGACTGTGACGACATCGGCACCAGCCAAAGCCACCTACCGCGTCATCGACAACTACTATCACCCCCACGGCGGCCGCATTCTGCGGTTGCGTCTCAGCCGCGGCCAGGCCCTGACGGTGAAGGAACTGAAGGGCGGAACCATGGTGGCAACGGCCCCCGACGGCTCGGAGTCGCCGCTCCGCGTCGAGGGGTTCGCGCTGTTCGGAGGCAAGCCCAGCAACGTCCGGCTCGTGCGCACCGGCCGCGTCGATGTCCATGTGCGGGATGCGGTATCGCGGGACATGGGCCCCGGCTGGACGTTGGCCGGCCCCGGATAGCCCCGCGTAGTCCGCCGGCTCCGCCCACGGAATCGGTCCGACTCCGCCCCCGTCAGCGCTCTCCGGTACCTCCCCGCACACCCGGCGGATCGCGTTCGAAGGCCGTGCGGAACCAGGCGATGAATGCATCGCGCGCATCCGGATTCTCCTCCATCCAGACCCGCCTTGCGTCGACGAATTCATCGGGGCGGGCGGTGAGGATGTAGGCGTCCAGGTGGTCGTTCTCCTTCGAGTAGAGCAGCTCTTCCAGGAGGTCGTAGGGCCGGGCGTCGTAGATCGACCGCTGGTACAGCCACGCATCGGCCACCCGGGAGAGGATCGCCTTCTCGATCTCGTAGGGGGTATCTCCGCCGGTTTCGGGGAGCCATCGGTCCAGACGGCCGCGTGCCACCATGAGGTGCAGGTGGGCATAGAGTATGTACGCGCCGCCCACCCCGGCCCTGTCCTGGTAGTAGATGTTGGCGGTGTCGAGTTGCTCGTTGAGCTGCAGGGTCTCCCAGAGGTATGCCGGCCCTTCCTGGCCGCCGTGGATGATCCAGAAGGAGGGGTCCTGGTCGATGCTGTCCAACTGCTCGCGAAGCCAGACATCGATCTCCTCCATGCGCTCCCTGGTGGGCGCCAGGCGCTCGCCCGAGTGGATGACCAGGCGGCGCGGGTCGCGCAGCACGGGTTCCGCGCTGGCACAAGCCGCGGCCGTCAGAACGATGACGGCGAGCAGGGCGCAGCGAGCCCATGCGGTGGCCTGGCAGTCCGTGGATAAAGCCGGGGGGATTTTGTCCACAGGCTGCTGCGGGCGGCGATTTGCGGCACGGGCTGTCGAAGGAGTCGTGACGCCCGGAGCGGTGGTCGCGGCACTGTGATTGTGTGTTGTGCTCATGTCGGGGCAGTCGGTTTCCGCGGGATCAGGGGAGAATGGCAGGCAACCTTACTCAACCCCGCGCCCGGGGCCCATGTTCCGTTGCTCGGGGGAAATATGGCGGTCCGGGGCACGGTCCACAGCAGGGTCGCCTCCGTCGTTGGCGCTCGCGGCCGCGTCCCTCCAGCGCAGAAACTCGAAGGGGCTGCGGCAGTCCGCGCACCAGCAGGTCGTGAGCGAAGCGTGGCTGCCGAAGAGGGACATGACCTCGGTGCGTTCGCCGCCGCAGAAGGGGCACGGGGGCGGTTCGGCGAAGGCGGAGGTCTCGGCCTGGTCCGGCACGGCCCTACTCGACGAAAAGGTCACGGTTGCGATCGCCACGGGCACGCTCGACGGCTTCTTCGCCGGGCGCGCCGGGGCCGCGGCGGCGTTCCGCGTCCCAGCCGTCGCGGGCCGGCTCGATATCGGCAAGCGTGATGTCCGCCCGGGCCAGGGTGGCAGCGAGCCGGTCCCGGCAGCGTTCCCGCACCTGCCCGGCGGGCCGGACGCGTTCCTCGGCCACCAGGTCGTCGTAGACATCGTCGCCGGGCAGCAGCCACGCGAGTGTGGAGGGGAGCATGGCCATGGCCGACTCGCTCACGCGCGCCTCCGCAACCCCTCCCGCGTCGGCCAGGCGGGCGAACCACGCGGAGCCGAACTGGCGGTGGTATTCCTCCTCGGCGAGCATCTTGGGGATGCGTGTGCGTGCCAGCGCGAAGTTCCCCGCGGCGAAGCTCTCCAGGGCGACCTCGAGTGCGCCGTCGACGACCACCACCGCGGCCGTGAAGTCCGCCCAGTCGGCGAACGGACGGTCCAGCGCGGGCGCCGAGTAGTAGCGGCCGGCAGGGCGCGTGTGTTCCACCTCGAAGGGATCGTAGCCGAGCTTCTTCAGCATCGCGTAGAGGAGGCGGGCGTGCCCCCATTCGTCCTGCGCCATCGACGAGGCGGCGATCCCCGTCTCGATCGAGGGGCTGCCGAGGATCCAGTCGCTGTAGCGTATGCCGAGCAGACGCTTGGTGTCGGCCAGGGTCAGGATGTGGCGGGAGAGGGGTGGGGGGGTGCTGTCCGTCACCGCTCGTCCCCCTCACTCGGCAGATTCCGCGCCCAGGGCCCCTCCGGCCGGTTGACGGGGATCACCGCCCCCCTCGGCACCACGCACATCTCGAACCAGTTCTCCTCGTCGTAGGTCTTCCACGCATAGACCCGCGCCAGCTGCACCCCCGGCGCGTCGACGTACCCGATGTGGCGCAACGGGTCCCCCCGGCTCTTCCGCGCGAAGACCTCGAACACGCTCTCGCCGAGCGGGCTCACGCCCCCACCCCCAGCCGCCCCAGCTTCCGGCGCCCGGCTTCGCTGATCCGCGCGGTCGTCCACGGCGGGTCCCACACCTCGTTGATCTCGACCGCGTCCACCCACGGCTCGCTCCCGATCCGGTCGCGCACGTCCTCCTTGATGAAGTCCATGCAGGGGCACGCGGTGGCCGTAAAGGTCAGGTCCACCCGCGCAGTCCCGTCCGCGAAGTCCACCCCATAGACCAGACCGAGCTCCACCAGCGAAATCGGCAGCTCCGGGTCCAGCACTTCACCCAGTGCCGCGCGCAACGCCCCCCGCTTGTCCACCGGCGCCACCGAAAGCGGAGCGGACCACCGGTCGCGCCCCCCCGATGCGTGAACCATCGGCGCCGGCTGCCCGGCCAGCAGCGTCTTCAGCCGGCGCCGGGGACGGGCCACCCCCCCATCCCCCCTCAATTCAGCCACGAGCCCACCACCCCACGCGACCGCCGCACCGACTCGACATACCGCTCGTTCATCGGCCCCCGCCCCTTCCACCGCTCGAACACCGCCTGCCACGTGATCTCCCCGTCCTCGAAGAGCCACCGCTTCACCTCGGGGTCGTACTCGCACGGGAACGGGTACTCCAGCACGTACTCCTCCTTCTGCTCGTCGTAGTGGGCCGGCACCTTCAGCCCCAGACCCTCGCACAGCGGGACCGTCGACGACATCCACAGCTGCCGCAGCTCGTCGTTGGTGAGCCCCTTCAGCTTGTAGTTCAACTGGCCGCTGTGGCGCTTCAGGCCGTCCGGCAGGCCGAACCACTCGATCGTCATCGGGAACATCCAGTCCACGCAGCGCTGCAGCAGCTCGGTCGCCGCTCCCCCGGCCCGCGCCAGCCGCCGCATCCAGACCTCGCCGTGGCGCAGATGGAAGGTCTCCTCCATGTCCACCTTGACGAGCGCGCGCTTCAGCGGCCCGTACGAGGTGTTGCGATGCACGTCCCCCAGCAGACAGATGCCGGCCCGGTCGAAGAACCCGTTGGCCACCACCAGCTCGGCCCAGTTGTCCAAGGGCTGGTCGAATCCGTACGGATGCTTGAACTCGTGCGGTTCGCGCCCGTACACGAGCTTCTCCTTCGACACCCCCATGTCCTCGAGCAGCCGGTACGCGATGTTGGCGTGCGCCAGCTCGTCCTGGATAATGGCGTGCGCGCTCACCTGCGTGTTGGTCGACGGCGCGTGCCGCGCGGCGAGCCAGTAGGCGGGGGCGCTCATGAGCTCCGTGTCGGCCTGGACCGTCAGCTGCACGATGATCGCCTTGCGGTAGCCGGGCGTCATCTCCTCGGGGGACTCCAGGATATAGCCGCCGTGGATCTTCGCCTTCAGTTCGTCTTCGGTGTATGGGGACATGTGCTGCTCCTTTCAGATCCCCAGCGCCGACCGGATCAGGGGACTGATTCGCTCGGGGGTCCAGGGCGGGTCGAAGGTCAGGTCCACCTGCGCGTCCTCGACGCCGTCCACGCTCGCCACCGCGGCGCGCGCATCCTCGACGATCTGCTCCGCCGCCGGGCACATCGGCGTCGTAAGCGAGATCGTGGCCTTGGCGCTGCTTCCCTCCACCTCGATGTCATATACCAACCCCAGCACCACAAGGTCCAGGTTGAGTTCCGGATCCTTCACGGTCTTGAGGGCGTTGCGGACGGCTTTTTCGGTTACGGGCACGTTGCGGACCTCCGGCAGCCTGGGTGGTATACCCGACGGGGACGGCCAAGATGCCGCCCGCGCCGGGGCCCGTGCAAGTTAGCGGGGCGGACAAGAGGACGGCGCCCTTTGAATGCCTGCCCCCGCCCGCGTACATTCGCCCTGACCCCAGCCACCAAGAGGAACCATGCGCATAGCCATCAACACCGGCGGTGGAGACGCCCCGGGCCTGAACGCGGTCGTCCGGGCCGCGGTGCTGTCCGCCGAACGCCGCGGCTGGGACGTCGTCGGCATCCGCCGAGGATACGACGGGCTCTTCAATCTCGGGGGCGTGGTGCCGCTGGATGGCGTGGCGGTGCGGGGGATCACCCACCTGGGCGGCACCATCCTCGGGACCACCAACCGCGGCAGTCCCTTCTCCTTCCCCGAGGAGCAGCCGGACGGCAGCGTGCAGCTGGTCGACCGGTCGGACAGGGTGATCGAGCGGATGAAGAGGCTGCGGATCGACTGCCTGATCGCCGTCGGGGGCGACGGATCGCTGCGGATCGCGAGCGAACTGGCCAAAAAGGGCCTCAACGTCATCGGGGTGCCCAAGACCATCGACAACGACCTGCACGCGACCCAGGTCACCTTCGGTTTCCACACCGCCGTGCAGACGGCCACCGACGCCATCGACAAGCTCCATTCGACCGCCGAGGCGCACCAGCGCATCATGGTGGTAGAACTAATGGGCCGCCACGCCGGGTGGATCGCGCTCTTCGCGGGCTTCGCGGCCACCGCCGACGCGATCCTCATCCCCGAGGTTCCGTACGACATCGAGAAGGTCGCGGCGAAGATCCGGCAGAGGTACAGAGAGGGTCCGGAGTTCGCGATCGTCGTGGTGGCCGAGGGGGCGAAGCCGAAGGGGGGCGAGGCCTCCTACCTGGACGAGACCGGTCTGGGTGGCGCGCCGCGGCTCGGGGGCGTGGCCAAGCGCGTCGCGCGCCGGCTCCAGGAATTGACCGGACACGAGGCACGAAGCCTGGTCCTGGGCCACCTGCAGCGCGGCGGCCGTCCGATCGCCTTCGACCGGCTGCTGTCGCTACGTTTCGGAAGCGCGGCGATCGAGCTGGCGGCGGAGGGGCGGTTCGGGTGCATGGTGGCGCTGGATCCGCCCGTGGTGAAGGCGGTGCCGCTGGCAGAGGCGGTCGCGAAGGTCAAGACGGTGCCGCCGGACCACGAGGTAGTGGTGGCGGCGCGGGGGATGGGGATTTCCTTTGGGGACTGAGGGAGGAGCCTGGAAATGAGAACGAGACTGCTGCTGTTGCCGACGATTGTCATTTCGGGTTGCGCGGGCGGTGCCATGACGGTGGTCAAACCGGAAAACCTCGGCAGGGAGATCGTCGCGGCCATCGCGAAAGTCGTGGGCGAACCGCCCTGAGTACAATTGCGGACCGCTGTCTCCGCCCGGAACCCCCGCGCTGTGCCCGGAGTCCGGCTGCGGGCCGGTCGATCGACCGTGGAAGCCGCTCGAACTGCCGCCCGGGGGGCTCCTGAGCTTCTGGCACATACCCACGGAACCCCTAAACACGGCCGGAGCCTCCTACCTGGTGTTCGTCCCCCTGGCCGAAGTGATACGCTCGCTGCGCGCGAAGGGGAGGGAAGACCTCATAGGTGATTACCGCGAACGCAATTCCAATGGCTGGGTGCTCATGGAAACCGTCTACAGCGTGGAGGTGGAGCGACTGGAGACCGGCGGCTGGAGGGTCGGGAAGGCGGAGTACAAATGCTGCGCATGAGTGGATTGTCCGAGGCGGTGCGGCTCCTGCTGACCAAGATCGCGCACGAGAAGGCGCTGCCGTTCGCGCCGCTGGTCCCCAATGCGGACACCGTCGAAGCGATGAGAGAGGCCCGCCGGGGCAACCTCCCGCAGTTCGCGACAGTCGAGGAACTCTTCGACGATCTGCATGCGGACGATTGAGCGGACCAGCCGGTTCTACGACACCCCCCGCCCCCAGTCCCCCGCCCTCAGCGACACCAGGTTCGCGAACAGCCGGTACGCGCCCGCCACCCCCGCCGGAAACTGCCGGAAAAACGCCAGCCCGGTGTACACGTAGAGCCCCTCCCCCACCGGAGCCACCAGCAGTCCCCCCCGCTTCGGCTCCTCGCCCGGGTCGGCCATCTCCATGACCGGCGTGTAGCGCTCGTCCCATTCACCCAGAAAGTAGAGCCCCCGCTCCTGCACCCATCCCTCGAAATCGACCGGGCCGATCGCGTTCGGCCCAGCGAAAACGGGTGATTCGGGCGCGAGCATCGTCACGGCCGCGGTCTCGTCGGTCACGCGGTCGTGGGGCCTGTTGATCGTGACGGGATACGGGGCGAACCCGCCCGTGGGGAACTCGTACTTGTTGTACTGGACGACCACCGTGCCGCCCGCACGTGCGAAGTCGAGGACCGCTTCGTTGGCGGCGGCCAGGTCCGGGCGCGTCTCATAGGCGCGGATGCCGAGGACGAGCACGTCGTAGCCGGCGAAATCGCCCGCGCGCACCACCGCCGGGCCGAGCTCGTCGACCTGAATGCCGATCTGGCGTAGCACCGTCGCACCATCGTCTCCCGAGCCCATGATGTAGCCCACGCTGAGCCCGGTGGCGGCTGTGACGGGGACGACCGAAACGCGCACGGCGGCCTCGCGAACCATCATGGCGCGCGGAATATGCGGATAGTCGATGATGCCGGTCTCGGTGACAGATTCTACCCCGAATCTGTCCGGGAATCTGTCACGGGGCTCTGCGGAGCCTTCTGACGGCGCGAAATCCTCGCTCGCGACTGCCCGAATGACAGATTCCCCCCTGAATCTGTCACGGGGAGGTTTCACCGCGAAGGTGAAAGACCCGCTCGCACCGTCCGGTTCGAGCGCGAATGGCACGGTGGCGGGCTCGACAGACCACCCGTCGGCGACCTCAATGCGCAGCGACCCGGAACGCGGCGAAGCGGAGGTATTGGTGAGGGCTACACCGATCTCCCTCGCCTCGGTCACCCCGCTCGGCCACACCATCCACGGAGGATCCACCGCCACGTCAATGGCAGGCGCGACCAGCACGCGCTTGCGGTACTCGCCGGTGGCGCGGTCCACGCCGATGAACTCGCCGTCGCGTTCCACACGCATGGCCACCCCGTTCAATTCCAGCGCGATCCCGGCCCGTACCGGGGCGGGGTCGAAGGGCAGCGCCCACAACTCCGCTTCGTCCGGCCACCGGTACATCGCACCGTCCCGCTCATCGGCCAGGTAGTACGGTGCCGACGGGGGCGCGTCCGGGGGCACGGTCACACGCCAGCTCCACCTGCCCAGCTGTCCGGCCTGGATCCGCCCATCGGCGGGGGCGGCGATCGTTGGCGCCCGGAAGAAACGCGACCGGGACGACGCCTGCGCCGACTCCTCGGTGCGCGACGCCTCCCAACCCGGGGGAAGCAGCAGCGCAGGATCCACCTCCGCCAACCCTGCCCTTCCCCCGTTCCAAACCGTCACGTCCACCACGACGGATTCGCCCGGAGTCAGCAGGTCCCTACCAACCCTCACCTCGGTTACGATTCCGGCTGCCGCCAGCACCGCCTCGGACACCCGCGCCAGCCGCCGCTCCAACACGCGCTTCCCTTCGCCCTCGGGCGCCTCCGCCACCAGTCCCCGCAGAACCCCCGCCCCCTCCACCAGCCCCGCAACCGCCGCGTCCGACCGCGCCCCCGAAAGCCCCCGCCCCGCCTCCCCCAGCGCCTCGCGATACCGGCCCAACCGCGCCTCCGTGTCCGCCGGCCATCCCGCCGGCAACGGTGTGCCCAGCTGTCCGAACAGCGTGGTGTCCACCCCCGCGAAGACCCCGTCGTCCTCCATCCCCTCCACCACCGAAGCCTCAAGCCGCAACGAACTCGCGCGCGGCCCCATCGCCTGGCCCGACCCCATCTCCTGCGAGCGATGCCGGCTGCGGCTCTCCATGGCCAGCTGGAAGTGCGACCGCCCCAGCACGGGATCGAAGTCGCCCGACGGCACGCTCAGCGTCGCTTCCTGCGGGGAGAAGCGGACCGAACGGTACAGTTTGGCGGGCTCCCAGGGTGTCACCCCGGCCGCGGCCAGCTCCGGAAAGCGACCCGGGTCGCCAGCCGCCGCGAAGGCCTCCCGCGCCGCCACCCCCGCGAGCTGGTGCTGCCCGTGTCCGTCGCGGCGCGTCCCCGAAAACACCGACACGATCACGTGCGGGCGGAACTTGCGTACCACGTAGACGACATCGCGAAGCACCTCCTCAAGCGGCCAGAACTCCAGCGCTTCATCCAGACTCTTCGAGTAGCCGAAGTCGAAGGCACGGGTGAAGTACTGCTCGCCGCCGTCCAGTGCGCGCGCCGCGACGAGTTCGCCCGTGCGGATCACACCGAGTCCCTCGTGCAGCCGCGGCCCGATGAAGTTCTGGCCGCCTTCGCCCCGGCTGAGCGAGAGGTAGGCGGTTTCGGCGCCCATCCCGCGGGCCAGCGTGGCCAGCAGGCTGGTGTCCTCGTCGTCGGGGTGGGCGGCGATCATCAGGACGCGCTTTACGCCGTCGAGCTGGCGGAGGTGGAGTGCGGTGGCGGCGACGCCGTGGTCCTGCTGGGCGGTGATGGGGGCGGTGGGCCACACCGCCAGCGCCGCAAGTGCCGCCGCAATCGGAATCTTGCCGTACTTCATGGGTCCTCGTCCGCAGTCGTTGGGTCGGCCGGCCGCCCTCGCGCGAACCGTCACCGGGAAGGTAACCTGCCAGCCGGGCGCCCCGCGCCTCTCAGGGGTCGCGGGGACTCGTTCCCGTACTGCCGCCCCTTTCACAACGGTCACTATGGACATTGCCAGGACGCTCAGGAGCTACGACGGGAAGCGGGTGGCGCCGTTCCGGGCAGTGGCGGAAGCGGTGCAGGGAATGCCCGGGCACGTTGTGCCGCGGCTGCTGGATCTGGCGGCGAGCGAAGAGCCTGAACTGCAGGCCGGCGCCACCTGGGTGATCAAGTACCTGGCGGAGCGCGGGGTCGAGCTTCGCGGCCCGCAAGCAGGCGCCCTGTTGCAGCTCCTGGACCGGAGGATCGCGCCCCACGCCACGCTGCATGTCCTGCAGACGCTGCCGTTCGTTGAGGTTGCGCGTGCAGACGAACCCGCTCTGAAGAGGGCGCTCCTCGCGCTGATCAAATCCAGGAGGGTGTTCGTGCGGGCGTGGGCGTATAACGGTCTGGGCGTGCTCGCGGTTCGCAATTCCGAGCTGCGGGGCGAAGTGGAGAGGTTGTTCGATCTGGTCGCCGAAACGGAGACCGCCGCGGTCCGGGTGCGGATTCGTCATGCGCGGGCGGCGTTGGTGGCGAGGCCCGCGAACGAGGGGTAGGATGCCTGGTGGAGGAGAGGACGGGTGTGGACAAACGCAAGCATAGGGGGGGTCCGATGGCCGGGGCTTCAAGCAAACGATTCGGGCGGGGCCGGGCGCACATTGCGGTGGCCATCGCGGGTCTGGCGGTCGGGTGTGGGGGTGATACGGACCAACGCGTGGCCGCGCAGGTGGACACCATCGGGGGAGTGGTGGTGGTCCGCAACGGGACCGGGCAGTGGCGAGAATCCGAGCAGTGGCGGGTTGTCGAGGATTTCAGGGTGGGGGGAAGTCAATGGGGAGAGAATCCGGACGAGGAGCTCAGCTACTCAAGTCTCACCAGCGCCGCCCTCGGACCGAATGGACACATCTTCGTCCTGGAATACGCGGCCGACCGCGTGACGGTGTTCAGCGGCGATGGCGAGTTCGTGAGGAGTTTCGGGCGCTCCGGCGAGGGGCCCGGCGAGTTTCGGGGCCCGGTGGCCATGGGGTGGGATTGGCTGGATCAACTTTGGGTTGCGGAGGGATTGGAGAAGCGGTATCACGTCTTCGATTCGACGGGCGCGTTCCAGAAGACGGTGCCACGGCCGGTTAGGGCTCTCGCAAGTCTTCAGCATCCTCTTGTGTGGGAGGCCGCCGGCACCCTGGTTGAGGAGTCCGGCGACGATGGGGCCGTGCTGTATTTGCGTATGGACACTCTGGGCCACCTTGTCGACACGGCGGCGGCGATTCCGACGCCCGATCTCCAGGGGGCGTTGCGGGACATCCGCATCCTGCCGACCTGGGAGTCGATGCGCTTCGTCAAAGCCCACTTTATCCCGCAGCCGCGATGGAGCCTGGCGCCCGACGGCACGATCTGGTCAGCGGTGTCCGGGCAACTTCGCCTGGTGCAGACCACTCCGGGCGGCGACACCATCCGGATCGTCGAGACCTCGCATCGCCCTGCGGAGTTCGATGACGCGGACCGGGCCGTGATCGCTGAAGGCCTCAAGGAGGCTGGCATCTCGCGAGACGACATCGAGTTGGTCCGGCCGGTCGTCGACGCCATCCATGTCATGGACGACGGCCACATTCTGGTCGGTATCGTCGAGAAGGTGGGAGAAGCCGGCAGCACCTTCGACGTGTTCGACCCGGAGGGGTATTTCCTGGGCAGCATCGACCTGGGCTTCGTAATACCGGGCCGCAATGTCCCCGCGATCGTCGGCGACACGATCATCGCGGTCACTCCCGGGGATCTCGACCTGCCCTATCTGGTGCGCGCGACGATCCAGCGCTCTCGGTAGCTGCGGCAAACCGCTTCACCGAGGCCACGGCAGCGCCGAAAAGGTGGTGGAGTCTGGAATCCTTGCGGCAATCGAGCCCACGGCGTTACCAGTGGCGAGTAACGGGGACATGCTCCCACTACGCCGAGATCGTTGGCGATCGGGGGACCACAAGGAGGAAGTCATGCGGTGGCTTGCCGGTTGTATAGGCCTTGACGCCGGCCGGGCCGGTCGGCGGATGACTCTTTGCGTATCGGCTCTTTCGCTGATCTCGACTTCTTTGGCATCATCGGTGTCGTCGCAGGAACCGGCCACATCCCGGGGGACCGTGCTGACTCCGGTTCTTGTCGGGACTGCGGATGTTCCGTTCAGCACGGCGCGGGCGATCGCGCTGCTGGCCAACGGCCGCACGGCCTGCGTCGTGGACTCCTACGATCATCGGGTCCGTTGCGTCGACCCCGACGGCTCGGTCGTAGGCGTCTTCGGCCGCGAGGGCGAGGGTCCGGGAGAATTCGAGCGCCCGTCGGACCTCACCCGGGGAGAATCGGGGTCGGTGGGTGTCTTCGACATGGGTCTGGGAAGGTTCACGATCTATGAACCGGGGGGCACTCTGGTGCACACAGTGCGGTTGCCCGGCTCTGGCGACCTGGAGCCGAACGGTGCCTTCGGCGAATCCGTGTCAGGGATCGAAACGAACAGAGAGCCGGATGCCTACGTGGCGGGCGCCGCCCGGAGCGGCTTTCAGACGCTCTACGAGTTCGACGTCGCCTCGGGGACGGTTCTCCGAAGAGAGGAACTCCCGCCTGTCCCCGTGGAGGTTGACTGCGGGCGGATCATGTTTGGACGCCCGAACCCTCGGGGCGGTTGGGTTTTTCTTGCATGTGAAGGCCATGTCGTTTTCGTTGCCGAGGATGGTACGGCGACGACGACTCAGGCGCCCACGTATTCGCGGGAACTTCCGACGGAGCTCGATGTTGCCGAATACGTTGCCGAGAGGCAGCATTTCGCTGCGATGGGCATGCCGGTGTCGCAGGAACGCCTCGATGAGTACGGGAAGACGCCAAAACGGTATCAACTGGCGCCGGACAAGCACGGTTTCGACGCGGAAGGCCGGTGGTGGATCGCCACCTTTCGCGATCACCGTGAGTTTTCGTATCTGGACGTCTTCTGTGACGGCCGATACGTGGGGACCGTGGAGGTTAGGGATCGTCTCTGGGGGTTCGACATCCTGGAATCCAGGCTGGTCGTGGTGGTGGATCGGCTCGCCGGGTCGGACGACGAGCCAAGCGCCATTCCTGCCCGCGGCGTGGATTGGTACGATATCGGTGGACTGTCTTGGCTGATGCCTTCTGCGTGCAGCTGATGAGGTGAGATACGCGGTTTCTCTCCAGTCCCCTCACCGAGGCCACGGCAGCGCCAGCGCCTCCGGCGCCCGCGCCCTCCCGAACCACCCCGCCAACGCCGCCAGACTCAACACGTACGGCAACGCCAGAAACAGCGGATACGGCAGATTCGCATCCACCGCCTGCAACGCGAACTGCAGCGCCTCGGCCCCCCCGAAGAACAGCGCCGCCGCCACCACCCCCTTCGGATTCCACCTTCCGAGCACTACCACCGCAATCGCGATGAACCCCTTCCCGGCCGACATGTTCTCGGCGAAGGTCCCCGTGTGCACCAGGCTCAGGTGCGCACCCGCCAGCCCGGCCATCAGTCCCGCGAAAATCACCGCCAGCATCCGCGTCCGAACCACGGGCACGCCTGCCGCGTGCGCCGCATTGGGCGACTCGCCCACCGCCCTGAGCGCCAGTCCCCGGCGCGTCCGAAAGAGGAACCACCCCAGCACCGGCACGAGCGCGTAGGCCAGGTACGCCGTCACCGCCTGGTCGAAGAACGCCGGTCCGAGCACCGGGATCCGCGACAGGAGCGGCACCTCCCAGGCCGGAACCGTCGGCAGTTCCAGCGCCACCCCCGTCGTGCCGAAGCGGCTCTGAAACACCGCCCCCGTGAACCCCAGGCTGCCGATCGTCACGGCCGTCCCCGTTATGATCTGGTCGGTGTTGAGCCACACCGCGAAGACCGCGAATAACAGCGCCGCCATCCCCCCGGCGAAGGCCCCGGCGGCCAGTCCCGCGTACGGTCCCGCCGCGAGCGCCCCCAGCGCCCCGCCCAGCGCCCCCCAGATCACCGAGCCCTCGAGCCCGATGTTGATCACGCCCGCCCGCTCCGAGACTGTCTCTCCGAGGGCGGCCAGCGCGAGCGGCACCGCCAGTCCCACGGCGGCGACGAGAAAGGAGGAGAGGGCGCCAATGTCAGCCACGGGAACCTCTGTCTGCCAGCGCCTGCCAGCTTCTGTCCACCGTAAGCACGGCGAGGATGACGAGCGCCTCGATACCCCGAACCCAGACTTCCGGCACGCCCGCATCGCGCTGCATGGCCCCGCCCCCCGCACTCAGCGCCCCGAACACGATCGCCGTAACCACCACGGCCAGCGGATTGAGCCGCGCCAGGAGCGCAACGGCGATCGCGGTGTAACCCCACCCCGGCGACAGATTCTCGTACATGCGGTGCGTGATGCCCGCGATCTGCACCCCCCCGGCAAGCCCCGCGATCGCCCCCGACGTGAGGAAGGCAAGCCACACGACCGGCTTCGCGCGAAACCGCCCGCTCACCTCGGCTGCGCGTGGCGAGGCCCCGACGGCACGCAGCCGGAACCCCCCAGGCGTGCGGGTGAGATACAGCCAGAGCGCGACGGCGATCAGGACACCGATCAGGAATCCCACATGAAGGCGCGTCCCGGGAATCAGGTCCGGCAGGTGGGCCGCCGCGGGAATCTCGTCGGTCTGGTTGAAGACGCCGCGCGACTCGCGCAGGGGGCCCTGCACCAGGAACTGGGCCATGAAGACGGCCACGAAGTTCATGAGCAGGGTGGTGATGACCTCTCCCACGCCCATTCCGGTCTTCATCGCCGCCGGGACGGATGCCCACAGCGCGCCGGCCGCGGCGGCGGCGAGGAGGGTGGCGGGGATGAGGATTAGGCCGGGAGTGCCGGGCAGCGCGACTGCGACGGCCACGCTGGCGAGCGCCCCCGCGTGGAGCTGTCCCTCGGCGCCGATGTTCCAGACGCGCGCCCGGAAGGCGAAGGCGACGGCCAGGCCGGTGAGGAGGAGGGGGGTGGCGCGGACCAGGGTGAAGGAGACGAAACGGTCCCAAGAGCCGAAGGCGCCCCGGAAGAGGGCGGCGAAGGCGTCGCCGGGTGAATAGCCGCCGAGCGCGAGGAGGGCGGCCGCGACGGCCAGGGTGGCCAAAAGGGCGGTGGCGGCGGTGAGGGCGGGGGTGAGGGACCGCTTCACCGCGAACCGCCGCTCTGCTGCGCGCCCAGCATCAGTTCGCCGATGTCGCGAGCGTTGTGCGCGGTGCGTGGAACGGGGATCAGGCGGCCGCGCACCATGACCGCGATCCGGTCCGAGAGTTCCAGGATCTCGTCGAGGTCGGCCGAGATGAGGACGACGCCGGGGGGACGGTCGACCTGCCGCGCCAGGGCGGCGATGCGGGAGCGCACGGCCACGGTGGCCTTCACGTCGAGGCCGCGGGTGGGCGACTCGGCCACGAGGAGGTCTTCGCTGCGGAGAAACTCGCGCCCCGTGACGACCTTCTGCTGATTGCCTCCCGACAGCGTGGCGGCGGTGGCCGCAGGCGAGGTCGCGCGCACGTCCATCTCGCGCACCAGCTCGGACGCCGTGTCTTCGATCTCTGCCCAGTCCAGCCACGGACCCTTGCGACAGTCGTCCTTTCCGTGGAGCGCGAAGGCGACGTTCTCGGAGATTGTGAAATCGTTCACAAGCCCCTCGGTGTCCCGGTCCTGGGGGATCCAGCCCACCTCTTCCGGGAGGACGGTGTGGCCCTCGTCGGGGCTGCGGATTCCGGCCAGCACCCGGGCCAGTTCGCGCTGGCCGTTCCCATCGACGCCCGCGATCCCCAGCACTTCGCCCCGCCGCACCTCCAGGGTGATGTCCCTGAGCGCCGGTTCTCCGTCGCGGGTTATGGTGACGCCGTTGAGGGACGCCACCGTTGCTGGATGGGCAGTGTCGGGACCGTCACCCCGGGGGCTCCGGTCCACGTCCCCCACCACCCCGCCCACCATCGCCTCAGCCAGTTCCCCCGCCGAAACCGACGCGGCCTCCTCGGTCATGACCCACCTCCCCCGCCTCAGCACCGTCACCCGGTCCGCCGCGGCCAGCACCTCGTCCAGTTTGTGCGCGACCAGCACGATCGCCGTCCCCGCCCCCGCCACCTCCCTCAGCACCGCGAAGAGCCCGTCCACCTCGCGCGGCGCCAGCACTGCCGTGGGCTCGTCCAGCAGCAGCACACCCGTCTCGCTCATCAGCGCCTTCAGGATCTCGATCCGCTGCCGCGCTCCGACCCCCAATCCCTCCACCGGCACATCCAGCTCCACCTCAAGCCTCAGATCTCGAGCGCGGGCCTCCACGCGAGCGCGGTAGCTCGGCGCCGCAGTCCCCCTCCCGGTCCACGCCCCACCGTTGAACAGCGCGATGTTCTCGAAACCGGTGAAGCGCGGGACCAGCGAAAAATGCTGGTGCACCATCGCGACGCCGAGGGCGCGGGCATCGCGAGCACTCCTCAGCGTGACCTCACGTCCCCCGATCTCGACACGGCCCTCATCCGGGGCCAGAAGTCCACCGAGGACGCGCGCAAGCGTAGTCTTCCCCGCCCCGTTCTCGCCGAGCAGACCGTGGACCTCGCCCGGGACGAGGTCGAACGATACACCGTCCAGCGCCGTGACCGCCCCGAACCGCTTGGTGACGCCCTGCAACCGAGCAGCCCATGCCGGCGATTCGCCACCGCCGCGCCCCTCCCCCGCTCCGCTCCGAGTGCTCACCGGCAGTTCACCACGGCCGCTCACGGCCCCTCACGCCGGTCACCCGGAGGAAACCGGATCCTCTTCTCGGATGAAATCGATCGAGGGCACCACCAGAGTGCCGGCAATGATCCCCTGCCGTGCCCGGTCAATCCGCTCCAGCACGTCCGCCGGAATCAACCCCTCCTGCGCCGGATTGGGGACGAATTCCACGGTCCCCGTCGCAAGCCCCGAGTAGACCGGGTCATCGCCCAGAGTCCCGTCCCGCCACGCCTCGGCCGTCCGCAGGAACATGCCCGTGTAGTCGATCACCGCGCTGCCGACGATCACGTCGGGTGCCACGTCGTTCTGGTCGCGGTTCATGCCGAAGGCCCACGCCACGCGGCCCCTTTCGCGCGCCTCGCGCACCGACTGGAAGAAGGCGAAGCTGGCCGCGTCCACGTTGTGGATCAGCACATCGGCGCCCTCGCGCAGCTGCGCGGCCGCGGCCTCCTTGGCGGCCGACGTGTTGTCCCAGCTACCGATGAAGGTCTCGAGTACGGTCGCGTCGGCACGCACCGCCTTCACCCCGGCCTCGAAGGCCACGAAAGTCCCCTTTGCCGTCGGGATTTCGACGCCCCCGACCATCCCCACGACCCCGGACCGCGTCACCGCGCCCGCGGCCATCCCCGCCAGGTACGACGCCTCGTTGAGCTGGAAGATAAGCGCCACCACGTTGGCCGACGGCCGCGATCCTCCCGAGATCACGAAGGTGACCTCCGGGTACTCGGCGGCGACCCGGCTCGCGGCGTCCTGGTACTCGAAGCCGTGCGCGAAGATCAAGCCGTAACCGTCGTCGGCGTACGAGATGAAGGCCTCGTCGAACTCGGCGGGGGTGAGGGTCTGCTGATGGGAGATGTGGAGCCCAAGGGAATCGCCTATGCGCTGGAGGCCCTCGTAGGCGCCGGCGTTCCAGCCCGCGTCGCTGACGGGGCCGGGGGTGAGGAGGGCGACGCCGGGGGTGGTGGAGTCGGTCGTGTCGTCGGAGGCGGGCGCGTCGCCGCCGCAGGCCAGTGCGGCCAACAGGGCGAGGGATGCGGTGCCGGGGAGGTGGTGGTTCATGGTACGTCTTCCTGCAAAGGGTGTGGCACGAGGTGGGGATGCAACCGCCGGGGTGTGGCCGCCCGTACAGCTTGAAGCGGAGGCCGGAATATACCATGCAGAGGGGGCGATGTCCCCTCTCTTACGCCGAAGCGGGGGGTCGGGGTGGGCCGGGAATCGCATGACCGCAGTATGGACCGCAATACGCCACCTTGCCATTGGAGCGGTGGAAGGCGAGTGTCTTCGCAACCAACTTGGTGAGGAGAATGCCGTTCTGGCGGCCCGCGAAGACGGTGGGTTTGCGCCGCAGGGAGTGAAGGAGTTGAGGGACTTGATCGGCGCAGGTGACGTGAAAGGTCAACGCAATTGAGGAGATCCAGATGGTTCCCGGCGCCACTTGCCATCGGCCTAACGAGTCTGATGGCCGGGTGCGGAGGTGATGACGCAAGCCCGCGGGTGAGCGCGGAGGTGGACACCATCGCGGGAGTGGTGATGGTACGGAACGGGACCGGCCTATGGCGTGAATCCGAGCAATGGCGGGTGGTCGAGGACTTCAGGGTCGGGAGCCTTCGGGTGAGAAACCCGGAGGAGGAACTCAGCCACTCACGCAACACCACCGTGATCCTCGGGCCCAACGGTCAGATCTTCGTCCTGGAATACGCGAGCGACCGGGTAGTGGTATTCAATCGCGATGGCGAGTTCGTGAGGAGTTTCGGCGGCGCCGGCGAGGGTCCCGGCGAGTTTCGTAGCCCGATGGGCATGATGTGGGATGGCAAGGATCGTCTGTGGGTGGCGGACGGGCTCAGGGGGCGGTATCACGCCTTCGACTCGACAGGTGCGATCCAGAAGACCTTGCACCGACCGGTTTATGCCACCAGGCGTATCCAGCATCCCCTCGTGGCGGGTCCCGCCGGGACTGTTGTGGATGAGGCCGCTGGCGACAATATGGTCCTGTTCCTGGCGGTGGATACATTGGGGCACCTCACCGATACGCTGGCGAAGCTCCCCACGCTGGAGCTGTCGCGGGGCTTTCGCAACGTGATTAACCGGCCGAGTTGGAAGTCGATGTTCTTCGTCAGCTCGCACTATATCCCGCGTTCTCGCTGGAGCCTGACACCCGACGGCACGGTCTGGTCGGCGGTGACCGGTCAACTCCGCCTGGTCCAGACCTCCCCGGACGGTGATACCATACGCATCGTCGAGACCTCTCACCGGGCCACCGAGTTCGATCAACGGGATCTGAAGATGATTGCCGAGGGGCTGGCGGAGGCCGGGATCGCCAGGCGCGATGTCGAACTGTTTCGGCCTGTGGTCAGTGGGATCTATCTGATGGACGACGGCCACATCCTGGTCGGGATCATCGAACAGGTGGGAGAAGATCCCCGCACCTTCGACGTGTTCGATCCGGAGGGACTCTTTCTGGGAAGCATCGATCTCGGCTTCGGGCTTCCCTACCGCAACATCCCCGCCATCGTCGGCGATACGATCATCGCGGTCACTCCCGGCGCCTTCGATGTGCCGTACCTCGTGCGCGCCACGATAAGACGTCCTCAATAGCTTCCGGCCAGGTTGCGGGGGGAGGGTGCCGGACCAGGTCCTCGGCCAATGCCGCTGGTGGCCCGTCACCCGGGATCGTAGAATACAGATGCGAATCCCGGACTACTCCCACCCCAACCGGAACGGACCCCCATGAGCCAGTCCCGCGACCATTGGAGCTCCAACACAGGCCTCATCCTCGCCGCCACCGGCAGCGCGATCGGCCTCGGCAACCTCTGGAAATTCCCCTTCATCACCTGGGAGAACAACGGGGGTGCCTTCGTCCTTGTCTACCTGGTCTGCATCGCCGCGGTCGGCCTGCCGATCATGATGGCGGAGCTGCTGATCGGGCGCAGGAGCCAGAAGAGCGCGGTGGGGGCGCTGAAGGAAGCCGTGAGTGCAAGGTGGCCCGGGCTGGGCAAGCTGGGTGCGCTGGTGGGGGGCTGGGGCGTGCTGGCGGGCTTCATCCTGCTCAGCTACTACACCGTCATCGCGGGGTGGTCGCTCTTCTACTTCGTCAAGACCATCGGCTGGACCTTCGGCGGATACCCGGCGGGCATGTCGGCGGGCGATCTCTTCACCGGGCAGGCGCTCAACACCGGCCTGCAGCTGGTCCTTTCGCTCGGCTTCAGCGTCGGGACCATCGCCATCGTCTACTTTGGCGTCAGCAAGGGGATCGAGCGGATCGCGAGGATCTTCCTGCCGATCCTCTTCGGCATCCTGCTGCTCATGCTGGTGAGCGCGCTCAGCATGGAAGGCGCCGGCGAGGCGCTGGCCCACATCTTCCGCCCCAACTTCGCCGAACTGGAGAGGGGGGCGGTCCTGGAAGCCCTCGGCCATTCCTTCTTCACCCTGTCGCTCGGCATGGGGGCGATGATTACCTACGGTTCCTACATTTCCCGCAAGCACTCGGTAGTGAAGGCTTCGGGAGCCATCGTCGCGCTCGATACTCTGATCGCGCTGGTCGCCACGGTCATCATGTTTTCGGTGATCTTCTCGGTGGCCGGGATGCGCGATGAGGTCGGCGGGTCGACGGTTGGAATGCTCTTCATCTCGCTCCCCGAACTCTTCTACACCGCAGTGCCGTTCGGCATGGTGCTGGGGCCGCTCTTCTACGTGCTCGTGGCGCTGGCCGCGCTGACGTCGACGATCTCGCTCCTCGAAGTCGTGTCCGCGTATCTGATCGACCAGCGCCGGATCACGCGCAGGAAGGCGACCGTTGGCGCCGGGGCGGCGATCTTCGTGTTCACCACGTTCGCCGTCCTGTCGATTCCCGGACTCCTGGGAGCCCCGTCGGAGAGCTTCTTTGCCACCATGAAGGTCTTCGAGGGCAAGATCGGCTGGTTCGCCACCGCCGACCACTTCGTGTCCAACTGGATGCTTCCGACGGGCGGCTTCTTCATCACCCTGGCGGCCGGCTGGTTCATGACCCGCGATTCGACCCGGGGCGAGCTGATTGACGGCAGCGAACCGCGCTGGTTCCACTACGGCGCGTGGCGGTTCTTCATCCGCTGGGTGGCGCCGATCGCGGTGGCGGCGATCATCGTGTTCGTGATCCGCGGGACGGACTTCAGCTGATGGGAAGGTGTCGGTGAGCGTCGGACAGACCGCACAGCGAGTCCGGAAGCGGCCGCCGGAGATCTCCTTCGGCGGCCGCGTCCTCTTCCTCGCGGACGACGCCGAACTGATCCGGCAGCAACTCCACGAGGGGCTGGACCCGGAGTTGACGCCCGAACTCAAGGCCCGCCTCCGCGACCAGATCAGTACCGACGAGATCACGCCCGCCTACATCTGCTTCTTCTACGACGAGACGCTGGGCGAATTCCCCTACCTGGGACTGGAAGCCGCGAGCGGCAACGGGGGGGCCGAAGCGCCGATCGAACGGGGGACCGTGAAGGCGGGCGGGTTTGTGTGTTCGGTGGCGGGGAAACGGCGGGGGAAGGGGTCGAGCCGCGAGCAGAGCCCCTACGCGGAGCTCATGGCGGGGATCAAGGTGGTGGTCAGCGAGAGCATCGAGCGCATCTACAACGAGAACTGCCAGAATCTGGGAATCCTCACCACGACCGACTTCGGGCTGATCGAGCGGATCCGCTCCGGCGAGCCGATTCCGCTGACCGAGTTCACGGCGGGGACGGACGACATCACGCGGCAGATCATCGAGTATGGGGGGTTGTTCGAGTTCAACATGGCGCGGCTGGGGGGCCAGGTGACGCTCCCGCCGCCGCTGGCCGATGTCCCGGACAGCTCCGCCAACGGACAACGTCCCCCGTTCCCCCGCCCCATGACCCTCGGTGAGAAGATCTTCGCGCGGAAGTGGGTCGTGGACGCCGCGGCCGACGAGATCGGCGCTGCCTGGGTCAGACCCGGCGAGGCCGGCTTCTTTCGCGCCGACATCCGCTTCTCGCACGAATACGTGACCCCGATGGCCGCCATCTTCTTCGAGCAGAAGATGGGCGCCGACGCGAAGGTCCTCGACCCCGACTCGATCCTCTTTTTCCGCGACCACCTGACCTTCCTGCACAAGGTCATGAGCCAGGAGCGGATCGAGCAGGGCCTGCTGGCGGTCGCCAACGAGCTGGAGGTCAAGCAGCGGGAGTTTTCGGAGAAGCAGGGGATCCGTCTCTACGGCGAGCAGCAGGGCCACGTGATGGGGTCCGAGGCGATCTGCCATTCCAAGATCCTGGAGGACTATGCCGAGCCGGGGATGCTCATCATCGGGACGGATTCGCACACGCCGCACGCGGGCGCGATCGGGGCGCTGGCCTTCGGGGTGGGCACCACGGCGATCTTCAACTCGTGGATCACGAAGGATGTGCGGGCGCGGATCCCGCCGTCGTTCAAGGTAGTGGTGGACGGGACGCTGCCCGCGAACTGCACGGCGAAGGACCTGATGCTTGAGATCCTGCGTCACCCGTATGTGCGCGACGGGCGCGCCATTGGGCAGATCATCGAGTACGCGGGGCCGGTGGTGGAGCGGTTGAGCGTGGACGAGCGTGCGACCATGACCAACATGGCGGCCGAGGTGGGCGCCTTCACCGGCGTGGTTGCGGCCGACGAGCGCACCGTCGAGTTCCTGGTCGAGGAGCGGGGAATGGATGTGGGACGGGCGCGGGCGCTGGTGGCGGATGTGCACAGCGATCCCGGTGCCCAGTACATCGAGCTCATCGAGATCGACGCTTCGCGGCTGCGGCCCATGGTCGCGCTGCCGGGCGATCCGGGGAACGGCATCTACATCGACGAGCTGACGGAACCGGTGGAAATCGAGATCGCGTATGCCGGGTCTTGCACGGCCGGCAAGAAAGAGGACATGGACATGTACGCCCGGGTCTTCCGCGAGGCGTGGGAGGGGGAGGGGCGGGGGGTCCATCCGGGGGTGAAGTGCTACATCCAGTGCGGCTCGACGGATGTGCGGGAGTATGCGCGGGAGCGGGGGTATCTTGATCTGTTCCGGGCGATCGGGGCGGAGTTTGTTGAGCCGGGGTGCGGGGCGTGTATTGCGGCGGGGCCGGGGATTACGCGCACGGCCGAGCAGGTGTCTGTGTCGTCGCAGAACCGGAACTTTCCGGGGCGCAGCGGGCCGGGGCAGCTGTACCTGGTGTCGCCGTACTCGGTGGCCGCGTCGGCGGTGGCGGGGAGGGTTGTGGGGTGGGGGGTGGGAGGGTAGGCGCCGGGAAGCGCGGCCGATGCGACTCCAAAACGGGTCGGTGGTGTCGTCGTCGCTTCCTCCATGTCGGAAGATCCGTTAGAATGTATTCGGCCTATGTTCGGTAACCGCTGAGGAGGTGGAATGGCAACAGGCACCGGAATCGAATGGACGGATGCGACCTGGAATCCTGTCACCGGGTGCACTCGTGTCTCGAAGGGGTGCGATAACTGCTACGCGGCAACTCTGGCGGGCAGGCTTCTCCGCGCCGCGTATCTCGCCCGCGCACCCGTTGTTGATTCCGACATCACACGCGCGGATCCCTTCGCAGTCCGCATTTGGCCGGAGCGGCTCGGGCAGCCCGAAAAGTGGCGCGAACCGAGAATGATCTTCGTCAACAGCATGAGCGACCTGTTCCACGCAGATGTACCGACGGCGTTTGCGCGCCAGATCTTTCGTACGATGCTTCGGGCGAACTGGCACACCTATCAGGTGCTCACCAAGCGTCCGGCGAGAGCGCTTCGGTTCTGGAAGGACAACCGGGATCTCTTCGATGGCGAGCCATTCCCGGCCCACATCTGGCTTGGAGCATCGGTCGAGGATCAGTCGGCTGGCTACCGGGTTCGCCACCTGCGGAGCGTTCCCGCCACGGTTCGCTTCCTTTCTTGCGAGCCCCTGATTGGCCCCTTGAGACTTGACCTAACCGGGATTCATTGGCTGATCGCGGGGGGCGAGAGCGGGCCTGTCAGACGATCGATCGAGCCGGAATGGATCATTGAACTGCGCAATCAGTGCCAATCCGCCGATGTCCCGTTCTTCTTCAAGCAGTGGGGAGGGCGTACTCCGAAGGCGGGTGGCCGAGAGCTTGAAGGCAGGGTTTGGGATGAGATGCCCGGGGCGGTAGCTGGCTAATGAATTCGACCCGCGAAGACGAGCTCTTCCATGGGTTGGAAGACGATGGTCTCTACATGCCATCCATCAAGGACCATTCTCTCGAGAAGATCAAGCTACACAACTACTATGTGCGACTCTTCAGCACGGGCATGAAGAACAGGTGGCCCCAGCGGGCCTATCTGGGCTTGTATTCGGGGCCCGGAAGGGCGCGCGTGAAGACCGGCGAAATCGTCGCCACGACAGCCATTTCGGCGCTTCAGGTACCGGATCCATTCACCAAGTACATCTTCGTCGACAACGATCCCAAGTGCATCGAGGCACTGAAGGCTCGCGTCCGCGCTCTGGACGGCGACCACGACGTGAGCTTCGTCAAAAAGGATGTTTCGGAGGCGGTTCCCGCAATAGTCAGAAAGATGCCTTCATACAGCAAGGACAAAGGCCTGCTGTCGTTCTGTTTCGTTGATCCATTCTCGGCGAAGCTGGATTTCAACGTCTTCCGCGCTCTGGGCAGCAGGTACAAGATGGACTTTCTCGTACTCTTGATGCTTGGCCGCGACGTGAGGACGAATTTCCAGCGTTATTTCAGCGATGAATCGAATACCCGTATTACGGACCTCATCGACGACAAGAGCTGGCGGAAGGAGTGGGTGGACCGGAAGCTGCAACCTCGGGGTCTGGTCCGTTTCGTGTTGGAGAAGTTTGGCGAAGCCATGACCACACTCGGCTATCAGTCCACGACACTTGACGAGGCCCAGCCAATCCGGCTGGCCCACGGAAACGTCCTCCAATATTACCTTGTCTTCTACAGCAAACATGATCGCGGACACGCTTTCTGGAATGCAACGCGACAGGGAGTAGACGACCAGCTGAACCTTCCCTTGACGTAGCTTGGCTCCTTGGCCGTCTACAGCTGGCGCGGACAGCGCTGGTCTCAGATGCCGACACCCTTGCCTCTCTGTGCGTGATGTCGCAGAACGCACCCATCTCATCGATGGCCGGTCGCCTACACAATAGGAATGTCGCCGTTCCCACACATTGCCCATAAGTCGCCGTTCGCCTACAATTCCTATCATGCGAGTCCGTACACCAGTCGACTTCGGCCTGATGATCCGCCGGGCCAGGCGGTCGCGGGGGATGACCCAGCAGCAGCTGGCGCGTGCCGCGGCCGTCGGTCGGCAATGGGTCGTAGAGATCGAGGCCGGGAAGCCGCGGGCTGAGCTGGGCAGGGTGCTCCAGACCCTGGCCGCGCTGGATCTGTCCCTGACGATACACGGCGAGGGGATTCCGGAGCTTCGCAAGTCCGGCCACCCGACCGAGGCCATCGATCTCCAGGACATTCTGGATGCGCACCGGCGCACGTCCCCATGACCGGCCGCCTGGGCGCGGTGGCCAACGGTCGGGTGCTCTGCGGCATCACGCGACCGAGCAGTCGAGTACGCACGCCATCAGCGCTTGCGGCCCTCTTCGATCAGATCCCGGACCGATAGTCCACCGAGGCTGTGGGTGGCTTGAAAGCCCTTCAGGTCCTCGATCGCGGCCTGGACCTCGGAGGTGGCTTCGAACGGATTCAGAAACGCCACCCCGAGTTGTCGGTAGTCCCTGACATTGCGCGTCACGACCGTCAGACGGTGCACGACGGCCGTGGCCGCGATCATCGCATCCTCCAGGAGCGCCCGCGACCTGCGACACTCGAGCCGTGCCCACTCCCTGAATGCCACAACATCCATGGGCAGGACAGCATGCGACGCAACAACGGCGTCCAGCCAGGCCTCCAGTTCGTCGGCCTTGCCGGGACTCCGCTCACGAATGTTCTCGATTCCGGCCTGAATCTCACCCACGGTCACGGACGAAAGGAAGAGATCCTCGGACGGTACCTCCGCTATCCATCTCGTCACCGAGGGATTGGGTAGCGGGCGGCGCAGTTCGGACACGACGTTGGTGTCGAGCAAGTACATGGGACTATTCCAGAGGAGGCGGTTCCCGGTGGCGATGCGGTATCCGGGGTGGGACCAGCTCCTCCGTGCGGGCTTCAGGAGCCAGCAACAGCTCCTTGATGTCTCGCCTGGCCGACCGCTTGAGTCGGTGCCACTCGTCGATCGAGACCAGCACGGCCGTTTCCACCCCTCGCTTGGTGACGACCTGCGGCCCCTCGGACAGGGTCGACTCGAGCATCGCACTGAAACGGGCCTTGGCTTCCTGAACCTGCCAGACTCTGGGCATGCGGCCTCCCTCTTTGCCGGATCGGTGTCGGATGCGCCCGGGCTCGCGAAGCATGGTCCGGATGCTGGCGGATAATATGACTAGTTATAAGACTAGTCCGTTCTGAATGAAGTAGCAAGCCCCGTCGACGGTCAGTCAGTGATGACGATGTCCCCCGCCGCCCCATCCACCACCTCCCCCACCACAGCTGCGACATCTCCCGCCCCATCCAACGCCCCAAGCAACTCCTCTGTCCGCTCCGGCGGGCTGCAGATCAGCAGACCACCCGAAGTCTGCGCATCCGCCAGCAGGATCTGAACCGTCTCCGGCACCTCGCCCTCAATGGAGAGCGCAGACTCCGCGTCCTTCTGATTGCGCCGCGTTCCCCCCGGCACATGCCCCGCTTCAACCAGATCCGCCACCCCGTCCAGCAGCGGGACTCCGGACGCCTCGATCCGCGCCGACACGCCCGACGCGCGCGCCATGTTGCGAAGATGTCCAATAAGCCCGTAACCCGTAACATCCGTGGCCGCGCGCGCACCATGCGCCACCGCCGCCTCCGCCGCCCCTCGGTTCAGCCTGGCCATCCACTCGACCGCATCGACCAGCAACCCCGCCGGACACTTCCCCGCCTTCACCGCCGTCGCCACGATCCCCGTACCCAGCGGCTTCGTCAGCACCAGATCGTCGCCAACCCGCGCCCCGTCGTTGGCCAGCATCGCGTCCGGGTCGACCTCGCCCACCGCGACCATCCCGTACTTGGGCTCGGCGTCGTCGATGGAGTGGCCGCCCAGCACGGGGATCCCCGCTTCGGCGGCCTTTTCGGCCCCGCCGCGTATGATCTCCTCGGCCAGGCCCTCGTCCAGCAACCCGCGCGGGAACGACAGCAGGTTGAGCGCGAAGAGTGGCCGTCCCCCCATTGCGTACACATCCGACAGCGCGTTGGCGGCCGCAATCCGGCCGAAGTCGTACGGGTCGTCGACGATCGGGGTGAAGAAGTCGAGGGTGACGACCAGGGCCCGTCCGTCGCCGAGACGGTACACGGCGGCGTCGTCCCCGGTGCTGGCGTCGACGAGCACGCGGGGATCGGCGGTGGGGAGGAGGGGGCGCAGGACCTGCGCCAGCTCGGCCTGGCCGAGTTTACACGCTCACCCGGCGCCGTGGGACAGGGTGCTGAGCCTGATCCGGGGCTTTTGATCCTGGGGTTCGGTGGACATGGATCAAGCTAACACCGGATCGGCTGCTCTCCGCCGCCGGCTTCAGCAGTCCCCGAGGGTCAGGATGGGCCGCTCCAGCCACCCCGGAAGATGCCCGGTTCACCATTCAGAGTTTACGTTATCGGGACACCACGTCCAACAACAGGATGAGAAACACAACCGTGACAGCAACCTCCCAGCCATGAGCGCACCGCCTGCCTGGTCGTCGCGCCAGGAGTTCACCCGCGAGGTGGAGCGCCCCGACGAGGAGATGAACCTCGCCCGGGCGGCCCTCCTGGTCGCGCGGGAGGAGTACGTCCAGCTGCCGGTGGAACGCTACCTGCTGCGCCTCGACCTGCTGGCCGAGGAGACGCGTGACCGGCTCGGGTCCGAGAGCGTCCCCCCGGTCGTGTTGTCCGAGGCGATCCGGCACCTCTTCGTGGTGCGCAAGCTGCGCGGCAACCGCGAGGAATACCACGACCCGCGCAACTCCTTCCTCAACGACGTGCTCGACCGGGGACTGGGCATTCCCCTGACGCTCGGGATCGTGCTGCTGGAGGTGGGGTGGCGGCTGGACCTGCCGATGGAGGGCGTGAACTTTCCGGGCCATTTCCTGGTGCGCTACCGGGGTGAAGTAAAGCAGTTCCTGATCGACCCCTTCCACGGAGGGATGATTCGCTCGCGCAAGGAGGTGGAACAGATCCTGGTCAGGCACCAGGGGGTGCCGGCGCGCCTCGACGACCGTCTGCTCCGCACGGCCTCCAAACGGGACATGATCGTCCGGCTGCTGCTGAACCTGAAGGGCATCTACCACCGGTCCGGGGACGACGCGCGGGCGCTGGCCGCGGTGGAGCGCATCCTGGTCGTGTCGCCGACGGCCCGCCGGCAGATCCGCGACCGGGGCTACCTCCTGGCCCGGCTTGGGCGGGACGAAGAGGCGGTGACCCAGCTCGAGACCTACCTGGCGTTCGCGCCGAACGCGGGCGATGTGGAGCGCGTCGAGGCGTTGTTGCGGGATCTGAGGGCCGGGGGGCGACCGCTGTCGGGGTCGTCCTGAGCGGCTGACCCGATGGGCGGCCTGCACGAGCTTCTCCAGGCGAGGGGCGCAATCTTCGCGGGACAGGGGGACGGGCGCACGCCGCGCCACTACGGCGACCCCAGGGGCGAGTACCGGGCCGCGACGGAGTCGTGCGGGGTGGTCCATCGTGGGGACCGGCGGCTTCTGCGCGTCCACGGCCGCGCGCCCCGACAGATGTTGCACGGGATTCTGACGAACCGGATTCCGGAGCCGCCGGGCGAGGCGGGGGCGGGCGATGCGGTCTACGGGACGATGCTCACGCCGAAGGGACGCATGGTCACCGACCTGACAACCCTCTGGTTGGGGGCTGGCGAAGGGGAGGGGCTGGGGCTGGATGTCGCCATGAGTGGGCACGCGGCCGTGTTGGAGCACTTCACCCGCTTCCTCCCCCCTCGTTTCGCACGAGTCGACGATCTGAGCGATCGAACGGGACTGGTGACGCTGGTGGGAACCGGGGCGGACGCGGTGGTGCGGGACGCTTTCGGCACGGCTCCGGCGGCGGGTTATGTGCTTGTCGGCGGCGGGCCTGCTGACGGCGGAGTGCTGGTGGTTCGCGGGTTGGAGCAGGTGCCGTCGTGGAACGTGTGGGCTTCGGAGGGCGACATGGCCGACGTGTGGCGGCGGCTGGAGACGCGTGGCGCGGCGCCGGTCGGGTGGGCCGTTTGGGAGACGCTCAGGATCGAAGCGGGGCTGCCAGCGTTCGGCGTCGACATGGACGGGACGACGATTCCGGTCGAGGCGGGCCTGTTGGACCGGGCCTTCGACCACGACAAGGGCTGCTACACCGGACAGGAGGTGATCGTGAGGATTCGGCACAGGGGGCGCGTCAACTGGCACCTGCGGGCGCTGCGGTTCGGGGACGCGGCGCCGGCCGCGGGTCGGAAGCTGTTCGAGGAGGGCGGGGCGAGGGTCAGGGGACGGGTGACTTCGGTGGCGCAGTCGCCTCGGTTCGGGCAGGCGATCGGGCTGGGGTATGTGCGGCGGGAGATTGAGGTGCCAGGGGTGTTGCGGCTGGGGGCCGGCTCGGGACCCGAGGTGGGGGTCGAGCAATGCTGAGCACCTTCTATCCTCTGCTGGCGCACACCTGGGGTGGGGTGATCATCGCGGTGGCCGTGGGGGCGATTGGATGGGCGCTGCTGACCTGGGGACGGCGGTCGGCCTCGCCGCACCGGGGTCTGGTGAAGCTGTTCGGGTGGGTGGTCTGCGCGGGGTCGGCGCTGCTGCTGGTGGGCGCGGTGGTTTCGGTGGTCACGCTCATGCGCCTGGGTGGTCAGCACCCGGCTCCGGGCGAGCTGGTCGATGTGGGCGGCTACCGGATGCACATCCTGGCCGAGGGGGAGCGCCGGGGTGAGGCGACGGTGGTCTGGATTCCGGGTGCGCACGCTCAGGGGCTGGCGCTGCACCATCTGCACGTGGCGATTCGCAACGAGGCGCGGTCCGTTCTCTTCGACCGCCCGGGGACGGGGTGGAGCGATCCGGGGCCGTTTCCGCGCCGCACCGCCACGGAGGCGGACGAGCTCGCGAAGCTGCTGGAACGGGCGGGCGAGCGCGGCCCGTTCGTGCTGGCCGGCCATTCGTACGGGGGATTGTTGGCGGCCAACTTCGCGCGGCGCTATCCGGATCGCACGGCGGCGGTCGTGCTGCTGGACGCGTCGCCGCCCGATGCGTTCATCTACGCGCCGGTGTACGGGGCGGGTGCGTTGGAGCAGCTGGTGGGGGATGGAGAGCGTGAGGGGCTCGCCAAGCTGTTCGCGCGCTGGACCGACCCCGAGCCGGCGCTGGCGGAATCGGGGGGCGAGATCGGCCGCATCCTGCGCCTTCAGAACGAGTTGCTCGCCGACGTCAAACCCGCGATGGATGCGAACCGGCGCCGTCCCGCCACCTCCTTCGCGCAGGCGTCGATCTTTCGCGAGTTCGGGGTGGGGACCGTCACTGCCGAAGTCCCCGACATCGTGGTCTACGACGGCGAGCTTGGCGACCTGCCCGTCCTGGTCGTCATCCCCGACGAGGACCCTTCAGCGATCATCGACCCGCTGGGGCTGGACGAGGCGGCGGCGGAGCGCGCGAAGAACTTTTTCAGGCGGGCGCGGGTGCGGTATCTCGAAGTCTCGACCGACACGCGGCTTATCCACACGCCGCCCGGGACGGGGCACAACTACCCGTACGAGACGCCGGGGTTCGTGATCGAGGTGGTGCGGGGGGTGCTGGCGGAGCTGGGGGCGGGTGGATAATGTAATCTGCGCATTACTTTATGTCATGTAAAGTATACATTGGGATGAACCGACCGCGCTCAGCACGGGCGCTACCTCGCCCGGTCGCCGAGAACCGACAGAACGGCCGTCGCTCCAGCGTGCAGTGCCGGCGCGACAAAGATCCCGAACTTGTCGAACGCCTTGGCGAACAACGCTCCACTTCCGAACCCCAGGGCCGATCCCGCCAGGGCGAACCCGGTCCTCGCCCCCGTCAATCTGGCGATGAGCGTCGGCGCCGCGATCGCGCCCAGCGCAAACAGGGGGTTGATGCTGAATCCGTCGTCATCGACCTCGGCCAGGACAAGCAAATCGAGCACCGCGGCGACGGGCAGGCTGAAGAAGAAGATGTTGCCGCCCGAAACGGCGCGTTCGCGGAAGTCGGTGGTTTGGATCGGCAGGTGGGACAACGGTTGGGGGAGCTCGTCGGGGGCAAGTGTCGGCAATACGGGGCCCTGCGATGCGTGGAACGGACTGCGCCGCAACTCGTCGATCGCTGCGCTGACCGAGAAGAGCTGTTTCCCGGCCCGGTCCTGGGCAGTGGCGGCGTCGGCGCGGACGAGACAGGCGCCCGCAAGCACGCACGTCAGCGGCCACATGCCCAAGCGTCGAGTTTTGGTCATTGACAGTCCTCCCGTTGGGAAGGGTACGCCGCGACCGGTGTTCGGTTTACAGGTCGCGGTCCTGGTCACTGCCGCCGGACAGCCGCCGGTAGTGCAGCATCCGCGCCGCGTGGCCGAAGCCGAAGAAGTACCGACGCAGTCCCTCCGCCGAGCCGCTCGGCACGTCGGGGTCGAAGAACAGGCGGCAGAACTCTTCGCGCGCTCGCAGGATCTCCTGACAACGGTGGCCGTGCCAGCGGGGGTCCGAGGCGGTCAGGTCGAAGAGCTCGAGGGCCCGTTCGAGAGCGCTTTCGAAACGGCTCGTTCGGCCTGCCTGGTGGGCCCTGATCGTGCGATCGACTTCGCTGCCCACGTTTCCCAGCTGCTCGACGAGTTCCAGGCGGGCCCAGGTGCTGGCGGCGGCGCGCTTGTGGAGAGTGCGGGTCATGTCGGCGCGAGTTGCGAACGCGGGATGGGTGATGAGATCGTCCGTCCGGTCGTCACGGCAGCGTCTCCTGGCAAAGTCGATTGTCGGGGGGCCGGAAGGTAACTTGGGGTGAAACGGCAAACCAACCCGCGCGGAGGGTCATATCATGGCCGAGAACCTGGCAGGAGTCCCCAAAGCGCTCATCGATGCGGTGGAGGAGGCGGCGTCTCAACTGGAGCCGAGTGATGCCCGGATCTTGCGCACGGCGCTGGAGGACTACCTGGAGGAGTGCGAGGTCCGGGAGCGGCTTCGCGATACAACCGATCCGATCCTCGACTGGGACGAAGTCAGACTTGAGCTGCTCGATTCAGACTAGGCGAAACGCCGCTGCGCAGGTTGTACGGAACCACCGCCGCGCATCCGCAGGTTGCCCTTGACGCCCACCGTGGGGAAGTTGGAGCATCCCGTCCACCCTGTCTCCATCCCATTCGAGCCCCGTGACTCCCGAGCCCAAAATGTTCCAGCAAAACCGATCCTGCCCGCGAATCCCGTGCGCCCATCCGGTACGATCCACCGCCAGCCTCGTCCTCCCCCTTGCTGTCACCCTCATCCTCCTCAGCTTCGCCACCCCCACCCCCGCCCATCCCCAGTCGCGCTTCGAGCCCATGGACGTCTTCCAGCTCGAATACGCCGCCGACCCGCAGATCTCGCCCGACGGCAGCCAGGTCGTCTACGTGCGGACCTCGATGGACATCATGAAGGACAGGAAGCGCGGCGAAATGTGGATCGTCAACTCGGACGGCTCCGACCACCGGCGACTGGCCGCCGGGAGCTCCCCCCGCTGGTCCCCGGACGGCACCCGGGTCGCGTACACCGCCGACGGCCAGATCCACCTGCGCTGGATGGACACCGGCGAGACCGCGACGCTGACCCAGCTCCTCAAATCCCCCCGCAACCTCCGCTGGTCCCCCGACGGCGCGCGCATCGCCTTCAACATGCTGGTGCCGTCGCCGCCGCCGAGCCTGGCCGCGCCACCGAAGCCCCCCGCGGGCGCAGAGTGGGCGGCCCCTCCGATCATGGAGGATCGCTTCAAGAGCCGGCAGGACGGGGTCGGGTACCTGGACTTCGGCTTCAACCACCTTTTTGTGGTCTCGGTGGATGGCGGGACGCCGGTGCAGGTGACTTCGGGTGACTTCCAGCACTCCAGCGCGCCCGCGTGGACGCCGGACGGCAATCACCTGGTCTTCTCGTCGAACCGCAGCGAGGGCTGGGAACACGACTATCGCAACTCGGAACTGTACGCCGCGTCCATCCTGACCGGCGAGATCGGCCCCCTCACCGACCGCCCCGGCCCCGACCACAGCCCCGCCGTGTCGCCCGACGGCCGCCGC
>LXNI01000147.1_pt1 | contig 86740 bp, 83 predicted proteins | sample 809091 | NCBI WGS metagenome assembly LXNI01 (sample SAMN04870527, study PRJNA318959) | sponge metagenome | biome: 01000161; feature: marine sponge reef; material: water | host: Sarcotragus foetidus | place: Greece: Milos, Mediterranean Sea | collected 2013-05-29 | depth 5-7 m | reverse complement strand
GTGCCGAGAAGACGACCGGCGGGTGCGCTCGTTGCTGGCTGCCATCCAAGACCCGGTGACCCGCCGGGTTGTGGATGCCGAGCGGGCCTTTTTGGCCACCCTGGGTGGCGACTGCACCCTGCCCGCCGGAGCCCACGCCCATATCCGAGACGCGAAGGTGGCTATGCGGGCGGTGCTGGCCGACGGTCCCGACGGGCGCTGCCATGCCGTGGTCGGCGAAGGCGACGACGGGGAGGCCCTGGGCCAGGATTTGGCCCGCCAATTGCTGCAAGCGGTGGCCCGATGACCGTCTATCTGGTTGGTGCCGGTCCGGGCGATCCCTCTTTGTTGACCCTGAGGGGCGCCGAGGTGCTGGCCGGTGCCGATGTGGTGGTTTACGACCGGCTGTCGGTTATGTCGTTGCTCGACTTGGCCCCGCCCAATGCCGAACGCATCTCGGTGGGCAAGCAACCCGGCGGACCCCGCACCTCCCAAGCCGACATCAACGCCCTGTTGGTGGCGCGGGGTCACGCCGGACAGCAGGTGGTGCGCCTCAAGGGCGGCGACCCCTTCGTGTTCGCCCGGGGCGGCGAGGAGGCCGCCGCGCTGGCTGCCGCCGGGATCGCATTCGAGGTGGTCCCCGGCATCACCTCGGCAGTAGCCGTCCCCGCCTATGCCGGAATCCCCGTGACCATGCGGTATTCCTCCACCTCGTTCACCGTGGTCACCGGCCACGAGGACCCGGCCAAAGGCGAGGGGTCGGTCAACTGGGAGGCGGTTGCCGCCCTGGGCGGGACGGTGGTGGTGCTCATGGGCGCGGCCCGCTGCCGGGCAATCTGCGATCGGATCATCGCCGGGGGAATGGCTCCCGAAACACCGGCCGCCGCCGTGCAATGGGGTACTCGCCCCAACCAGCGCACACTGCGGGCCACCCTGGCCACCCTGGCCGACTTCGATCCCCAACCGCCGGCCACCATCGTCATAGGCGAGGTGGCCGCGTCCGATCTGGGCTGGTTTGAAAATAGGCCCCTGTTCGGTCGCCGCATCGTGGTGACCCGGGCTCAGCCCCAAGCCGCCGCCATGGCCGCCGAACTGCGCCGAAGGGGGGCAGAGGCCATCGAGCTCCCAGCCATCGCCTTTGAGCCACCCGAAGACCCTGACCGCTTGGCTCGGGCCGCGGCCGAAGTCGGTCGTTACGACTGGGTGGTGTTCACCTCGCCCACCGGAGTGGCCCGGTTCTTCGAGCACCTGCACGACGCCCGCAGCCTCGGGGGAGTGCGAGTGGCCGCCATCGGCCCCGGCACCGCCGCCGCGCTGGCCGACCGCAATGTTGTCGCCGACCTGATTCCCGAGCAGTACGTGGCCGAGGCCCTGCTGGAAGCTCTGTCTGATGAGGTTGGGCCCAACGGGCCGGGTCGGGTGCTAATCCCCCGGGCCGAAACCGCCCGTGACGTACTTCCCGACGGTCTAGCCGCCGCCGGCTGGGACGTCGACGTGGTTCCCGCCTACCGCACCGTGGCCCCCGATCCCGATCCGGATGCCGTGGCCCTGCTAGCCGGCGCCGAGGTCATCACCTTCACGTCGTCGTCCACCGTGACCAACTTCACAGATTCCTACGGCACCGGCGCCGTGCCCGAGGTAGTGGCCACCATCGGCCCCGTCACCTCCGCCACCGCCCGGAGCCGGGGCCTTGAGGTCGCCATCGAGGCCACCGACCACACCGTTGACGGCCTGATCGCCGCCCTAGAGGACTACTTCACACGCTGAGGACTCCCCGCCTTCTCCGCTGACTAGCTGAACGGATCCAAACTCTAGGATCGCAGGCATGGTCACCAACCGGGGGTTGTTTGAGCGGGCGCAGAGGGTGATTCCTGGTGGGGTCAATTCTCCGGTGCGCTCGTTCCGGTCGGTGGGGGGCACCCCGTACTTTGTGGCCCGAGCCGAGGGGCCCTATGTGTGGGACGTGGAGGGGCGTTGCTACATCGACTACGTGCAGAGCTACGGCCCCGGCATCTTGGGCCATGCCCATCCGGCGGTGACCGCAGCCGTGGCCAAGGCCGTCGCCGACGGCACCAGTTATGGAGCGCCTACCGAGCGCGAGGTACTGCTGGCCGAGATGCTGTGCGAACGGGTTCCGGGCATGACCTGGACCCGGCTCACCTCCAGCGGCACCGAGGCGGCTATGGCCGCCATCCGCCTGGCTCGGGGGGCCACCGGCCGCCACAAGATCATCAAGTTCGCCGGTTGCTACCACGGCCACAGCGACGGCTTGCTGGCCGCCGGGGGGAGCGGGGTGGCCAACCAGGGACTGGCCGACTCAGCCGGGGTCACTCCCGGAGCGGTGGCCGACACCGTGGTGGCCCCCTACAACCAGATTCCGACAGTGGACGAAGAGGTGGCCGCGGTGGTGGTGGAGCCGGTGGCGGCCAACATGGGCGTTGTGGCCCCGGCCCCCGGCTTTCTGGAGGGGCTGCGAGGGGCCTGCGACCAGGCCGGAGCCCTACTGGTATTCGACGAGGTCATCACCGGTTTCCGACTGGCTCCCGGCGGCGCCACCGAGTGGTTCGGCGTCACCCCCGACCTGTGGTGCTTCGGCAAGGTGGTGGGCGGCGGGCTGCCCATCGGCGTGTTCGGAGGACGAGCCGACTTGATGGAGCACCTGGCCCCATTGGGCGGGGTCTACCAGGCCGGAACCCTGTCGGGGAACCCGCTGGCCACCGCAGCCGGCTTGGCCACTCTGGAACAGCTCACCCCCGATGCCTACCGCACGCTGGCCGACACCGCCGTCCGGCTGGCCGACGGCATGGTCAAAGCTGCCTCCGCAGCCGGCACGGCCTGCACCGTGCCCCGGGTGGGGTCGCTGCTGGGGGTGTTCTTCTGCGACAGAGCGCCGTCGGACTTCGACCAAGCCAAAGCCGCGGCCGAAAACGGGGTCTACCCCAAGGTGTTCCACGCCCTCCTCGACGCGGGCGTGGCGTTGGCTCCCGGCCCCTATGAGGCCCTCTTTCCCAGCTTGGCCCACACCGACGACCACATCGACACCACGGTGGAGGCCTTCGCGGCGGCTTTGGCGAAATAGTCGGATTACGGGGAGGCCGCCATGGAAACCCGGGCAGCCGCCTTGTAGATATATTCGGCTGGTCCAGGGTCGTCGGGGTCCATGAGGTTGGCCATGATCCGCAGGGCCCACTCCATGGCCGGTCGCGACTGCATGCCGATCCGAGTGAGCTCTCGCAGAAGAGCCGGTTTGCCTATGAGCCGGGCGAATATCCGGGCTACCCGGAAGTACGTCCCGTAGTGCTCTTCCAGTAGCGCCGGGTACCGCCAGATCACCCCGCCGTCGCCGGTGGCGATGGCCTCGGCCACCAGATCGGCGGCCATCTTCCCGGTCTCGTAGGCGTAGTCGATGCCTTCGCCATTGAACGGGTTCACCGACCCGGCTGCGTCTCCCACCACCAGATGGTTCGGCCCCACCTTGGGGTTCACCGAACCGGCCATGGGCAGACGTCCTCCCACCGGCTCCATCAGCGCCCCGTTGGGGTCGATCTCCCAGTAGCCGGGCAGCGTGGCCGCGAACTCCCGCATCAAGTGCGAGGTGTTCACCGAGGTGTAGTCGCGAAACGTGGACAACAGCCCTACGCCCACGTTTACGCTTCCGTCGCCCAGCGGAAATATCCAGCCGTAGCCGGGCAGCGAGTTGCCATTGCGATCCCGCATGTCCAGGGCGCTCTCGATCCACGGAGTGTCGTGGAGCGGGCTTTCGAAATAGGTGCGGATGGCCATGCCCTGGGGGTACGACCGGTCTCGGGCTGTTCCCAGGGCCCGCCCGAACCGGGAGTTGGCCCCGTCGGCCACCGCCACATAGCGGGCCTTGATCTCACGGGAGCGGCCGGTGGCCTTGTCCACCACTTCGGCCCCGTCCAACAGCCCGTTGACCAGAATTGGGCGGGCGGCTTCGGTGCCCAGCAGCAACTCAGCTCCGGCGGCCACCGCATGGTCGGCCACCATCTGATCGAGCTCTCGCCGCCGCACTACATATCCGTAGTCGGGGAACACCGGGTGCTGGGGCCAGGCCAACTCCATCGTGCGCCTGTGGGCCACTGCCCGCAGACCCCCATAGCGGTGGTTGCCGACGAGCTCGTCGCCCAAGCCCATTTCGATCAACGAATGAACAGCGCGCGGGGTGAGCCCGTCACCGCAGGTTTTGTCGCGGGGGAAGTTCTTGCGTTCCACCACCACTACGTCGAGGCCGTGTTGAGCAGCCCAATAAGCGGTGGCTGCTCCCGCAGGACCGCCTCCCACCACCAGCAGATCCCGGCGAGGCGTCAGTTTGCTCCGATCCCGGCGCTAGCCATCAGGCCCCTTAGCGTGCTGGGGAAGGTCTGCCCGGTCTGGAACTGCGATGGCACCACACCTTCGGCCTCGAACAGCTCCTCGAGATCGTGCAAGTCGGACTCGGCGGCCCCGCCCAGCTCGACTCGCTCAAAGTAGGTCACGGCGAGAATTTCTCGGGCGCTCAGATCGTCGCCGAAGGCGGGCATCCCGTTGGCCGCTCCCAGCGACACGTCTCCGGCGTCTCCATAGATGGTTCCGGGTTCGGCTGGTGAACCGTTGATGACCCAGATCACATGGTCTTCCCAGTTGTTGAACGTGTCCATCACCTCGCCGCTGATCAACGCAGGGCCGACCCCCCCGCCGCCTTCGGCGCCGTGGCAGCCCGCGCATCCGCCGCTGCCCTCGTATACCTCGCGGCCCAGGGCAATGATTTCGCTGTCCCGCTCGGGCGACTCCAAAGTGCCGGCGAAAATAATGGCCCAGAACGGCAAGAAGATAAGCACGGGTACGGCCCAAGCCGGAATCTTCTTGCGGTTCATCGCGGCCTGAACCCACGGCTTCACCGGCTCCGGCTCCGGTGCCGTTTCGGGCTCGGGCTCCAAATCAGGCAGTTCGGGCAAAGAGGAAGACGCCGCCGCGGCCGCAGGGGCCTGGGCCTGGGCTACCGCAGGAGCAGCGGTGGTCTCCGATGGCGGAACCTCTGCCGCGGGTTCGTCGTCGGTGGCCGCGCCGAGGTCCTTGCGACGATCTCGCGATCGTTTCAGCAGATGCTCGGGTACTTCTACCAACGCTCCTCCGGTATGGCTCCCGGCCGGCACCACGTCCGGCCCCGTGCAACATTAGGCCCGCCCAACGCTAACGGCCTAACCAGCGCGAACAGTGACTTTGGGCCGATGCGGCGGGGCCCGGGTAGCAGCCACTTTGATGTGTAGGAATGCGGGGTGGGGCTACTACTATCTGTCGCGGAACCGCACCCACGAGGGGAGGAACGTGGCCGCTCAGAGGCCCATAGACATCGCCGTCACCAAGTTCTACATGGCCCTCGGGGGAACCTTCGTCCTCTATCTGGCCTTGTGGGCCTTTATCGCCGTCCACCAGTACGACGAGGGCTTGGGTGCGCCGTACTTCAATGTGGCCCTCACTGCTTCCTCGGTAGTGTCCGTTCTGGGCATCGTGGCGTTCTTGGAGTACGCCCGCCGCCGTCCGGTGGGCACCTACCACACGTGGGGCGAGGCCATGTTCGCCGCGGCGTGTGTCTTCTTCCTGCTGTTCTGGATCTATGGCGTGGTGCCCCATCAGTGGTTGGTGTACGCCGACAGCGAACTCGGCTGGCGCAAAGACCGCCTCGTCGAGGGCTACTACGTGGGCAACCAGGGCATCATCTCCTGGGCCCTGCCGTTCGACCTCCCCTATCTGGTATTGCGCGATGTTGTCGCGGTGTTGATCTACGGTTTGGCCTTGGCCGGGAACGTGGCCGGCTGGTTCGTGTGGCAGAACCGGGGCAAGACCGCACCGGTTGAGGTGGAGAAGTCCGAGTATGGACGACCGATCGTGAGAGAGGGGGCGAGTGTCTGATGGCCGGTGCCGATGCCAATCCCCCCATGCCGGAGTTCCGCGACGACTACGTGCTGGTAGAGGTGGACAACGATTACCTCCAGAGCAAGGTGAAGCCCAAGCAATTCATCCACATCGACCAGTCCGAGTGCATCATGTGCGAGGGCTGCGTGGACATCTGCCCGTGGAAGTGCATCCACATGGTGGCCCCCGATGCGGTCGACTTGGCGGTGGGGGCCGAGCAGCCCGGAGTCGACCCCAGCGACCATGTGATCTTCACCATCGACGAGGACGCCTGTACCCGCTGCGCTCTGTGCGTCGACCGGTGCCCCACGGGTGTGATCACCCTGGGCAGATTGGGCGACCCGGGGGGCGACGGCGACCCGCATACGCGAATGACCAGCTACGGCTACGGCTACGGCATGCGGTTGACCTAGAACTAGTGCCCGGAACGGACTGAAGAGGACTCAGGGAGAACAGTGGCAAAGCAGCCCAGACCACCGGCCAGCGAGCGGGCCAAGCAGGCTATGAGCGGCATGATGAACGACGTTCAGGGGTCGCAGGCCTGGTCGTCCATCTTCCGGCCGGGTTCCATTTTCCGCAAGGGCTACAGCGACAGCCCCAGGAACCGCAGCTACGTGATCATGAACAGCGTGCTGTACCACCTTCACCCGGTGAAGGTGAAGCGCCATGCGGTGAAGGTCAGCTACACCCTGTGCTTGGGCGGCCTCAGCTTCTTTCTGTTCATCCTGCTCACGGTGACCGGCATCTTCTTGATGTTCTTCTACCGGCCCACCGCGGCCCAGGCCTGGGACGACATATACGTTCTCCAGACCTCAGTCACCTTCGGGTTGCTGGTGCGCAACATGCACCGATGGGCCGCCCACCTCATGGTGATCACCGTGTTCTTGCACATGGCCCGGGTCTTCTACCACGGGGCCTACAAACCTCCGCGAGAGTTCAACTGGGTCGTCGGGGTCATCTTGTTGACCCTCACCCTGCTGCTGTCGTTCACCGGGTATCTGCTCCCCTGGGACCAGTTGGCCCTATGGGCGGTGACGGTGGGCACCAATATGATGGGCTTCACCCCGGTATTCGGCGATCAAGTGCGCTTCGTGCTGCTCGGCGGGGTGGAGATCGGCACCGACACGCTGCTGCGATGGTATGTGCTGCACGTGCTGATGCTGCCCTTTGTGCTCGTCATATTCCTTGCTGTCCACTTCTGGCGAGTGAGAAAGGATGGAGGTATTTCCGGGCCGCTATAGAAGCGACGTCGCATAGACGCATCTGGCCCGATCTGTAAGCCCATGGCTGAAGTCCCCGAACACCTCCTGAAGCGAGCCCAAGAGGCCCGCGAGCGCGCCGAAGCCCAAAAGGGCGGCGGCGATGCTGCCGCGCCCGAATCTTCCGGCGGGGAATCCTCCGATGCCCCCGCGCAGGAGCCTTCGGGAGGTCCAAAGATCCCCGACCACTTGCTGGACCGGTCCAAGTCGGCCCGCGACCAGGCCGCCTCCGGAGGTGCCGCCCCTGCGGCCGCCGCCGCGGTGGCCACTGCCCCGATGCCCGCCCAGCCCGAGCCCACCGGGCCGGGAGGGGGCACTCAGCGGCTGCTCACCGTGGTCAAGTCGGGCTCCATCCAGGATGTCAAGGCAACGCCCACCGACAAGGTCCACGTCTGGCCCCACCTTTTGGTGGTGGAGTTCGTGGCCGCGCTGATCTTCACCGCCTTCACCCTGATCTTCTCGATCTTCGTCAACGCCCCGCTGCTGGAGTTGGCCAACTTCAACGAGACGCCCAACCCGTCGAAGGCCCCGTGGTACTTCCTCGGCCTCCAAGAGCTGCTCACCATGTTCCACCCGATGGTGGCTGGGGTGACCATCCCCGGCATTGCGCTGTTCCTGCTGATCCTGGCGCCATACATAGACCGCAATCCCAGCAAGAAGCCCGAGGATCGCAAGTTCGCTATTTCGCTTATGACCCTCCACCTGATGTTCTGGGCGATCCTCGTTCTTATCGGCTCGTTCTTCCGGGGCCCCGGCTTCAACTTCGTCTTCCCCTGGGAAGTCGGACTCTTCTTCGATCTGTAGGAATTGACTATGGGCGTAGCACTCTCCATCGCCATACCGATCATCGTGGTTGCCGCGGTGATCGTGTTGGTTGGCGCGGCCCGACGTCGGGAAACCATGGCGGCCGAAGGGCGTCTGACTCGGGAGACCCGCCGGCGAGACCGAGGACGGGTGGACATCGACGAAGCCTCGGGCGAAGCCGACGCCCCCACCGGCCGGGAGGTGGAGCGAGCCGCGGTGCTGGCTCGCCGCAGCGCCGGCACCGAGTTGGTGGAGGCCGCCGATGCCTCGGTGGAGGAGTGGACCCCGCCCGATCCCGAGGCCGTGGGGGTGAGCCGTCGGCAGTTCTTGAACCGCAGCACAGTGGCCATGATGGGCTTCAGCATCAGCGGTTTCGGCGCCGCCTGCATTGCGTTTTTGTGGCCGCCGTTCGTCACCGGCTTCGGTGCCGACGTAAACGCCGGCCTGGTCGACGAAGTCAAGTCCCGAATCAGGGACGAAAACGGTTTTCTGTACCTTCCCGAGGGCCGTGCCTGGGTAACCGAGTACCCGGCGGCGGCCCTGCAAAAGGCCCAAGCCACCTACAGCGCCCCCGAATTGGTGGGCATGGAATCGGGGCTCGTTGCCCTGTTCCAGAAGTGCCCTCATCTGGGGTGTCGTGTGCCGAACTGTTTGACCTCGCAGTGGTTCGAGTGCCCCTGCCACGGGTCCCGCTACAACCAGGTGGGCGAGAAGCGGGGCGGACCAGCGCCTCGGGGCATGGACCGGTTCGCCATGTCGGTGAACACCAAGGGGGAGTTCATCATCCGCACCGGCACCGTCATCCAGGGTCCACCCATCGGGGTGAACACCACCGGCCAGGAGCCTGAGGGGCCGAGCTGTCTTGGGGGGGCATCGCACTGATGCACCTGTTTGCCGCCTCAACCCAGCGCAACCTGGGCATGGCCATCGCGGTCGTCGCCATCGTGGGCTTCGCCATCTACCTCATCTACAACGTGATGTGGGCGGGGCGGGGAGAAAAGGGCTCAGAGCTGGAGCTGGCCCCCAACCGCAAGCCCTATTTGGACGATGAGGAGCTGGAAACCTCCAAGCTGGATCTAGCCTTGGTCAGCGGCCTGGTCACCCTGGTGATCATCGGCGTGGCCCTGCCCCTGTACTGGTTGGGCGAGCCGGGACGCCAGCAGGGCTACGTGGACTTCTCCCGAGATCAGTTCACCAGCCGGGGCTTTGAGCAGTATGAGGAACGGTGCGCCAGCTGCCACGGCGGCGGCGGCCTCGGCGGCACTACCGCCACGTCGATTACTGACGACGCCGGCAACTTCATCGCCGCCATCGAGTGGGAGGTTCCCGCCCTTACCACCGCTCTCTACCGTTTCTCCGATGACGAGGTGCGCCACATCCTCAACTACGGCCGGCCTCCCACCCCCATGCAGGCGTGGGGCGCCCCCGGCGGCGGCCCACTCACCACCCAGCAGGTGGACGAGCTCATCCAGTACATCCAGAGCATCCAGCTCTCCCCCGAGCAGGTGCAAGGTGAGGTGCTGGACGGCATCGTCCTCCAAGTGCGAGACGACGTGCTAGCGGCCAATCCCGATCTGGACAACCGGCTCGTCGCGGCCAACGATGCGGTGAGTGCTGCGGGAGCCGACGAAGCCGCCGCCGAGGCCGCCGCCCGCCAGGTGGCCGCGCTAGAAGAGGAACTCCGCGAGACCAGCGAGCAGCACATACGCAACCTGAACTCGCCGGAGAAGGGCGAGCTGCTGTTCAACAATGGGGTGTACGGTTGCGCCCGCTGCCACACCCCGCGGGATTCCTGGCGATTTACCGGACCGGAAGTGAATCCCGGTGACGGGCCGGTGGTTCTGGCTCGGGGATCTGAACAAGAGGCCGAGGTGGTCGCCAGCCTCGGGGGCTTGATACCGGCCTACATCCCTGGTGGCGGCGGGTTCGGTCCCAACCTCACCAACGGCGCCACCCTTCGGCAGTTCGACTCCGCCGAGGGCCATGTCGGCTTTGTCACTATCGGCTCCGAGGAGGGAGTGGGTTATGGCAACTTCGGCCAGGGAGACGGTGGTGGCCAGATGCCGGCCTTCGGGGTGTGCGTGGGCGACCGGGACGCCAATGAGCAAAGTCCGTTCCACGGGTTCTGCACCCTGGAAGACGGCAACACCCGACCAGGCATGCTGACCCAACAGCAGATCGCCGACATCGTGGCCTTCGAGCGGGGGTTGTGAGCATGGGCTCGATCGTCTCCGCAGTAGGCGCGCTGGCCGCCATCTCGTTTGACAACGAGGTCCGCGGCCTGCTGACGGTGCTGTTGGGCTCGGCCATCCTCATGGGGTCGGTGTGGCTCATCATCTCCACCAACACCGGCTTCCGCCTAGGCAGCCTTATCGCCATCTCGGCCATCTTCGGCTGGACGGCGATGATGGCGCTGCTGTGGGCCCTGTACGGCATCGGCCTCCAAGGGGCCCGCCCCACCTGGGAGGTCCAGGCCATCCATATCGGCAACCCGTCGGTGTCGGACAATGAGGCCAACCCGCCCCCGGATATTCTCGACGATCTGCCCAACCCGATCACCTGCACCACGTTGGGCGACCGGGATTGTCTGCCCAAGGCCATCCAAGTGGTACGGGTTCTGGGCGACAGCAGTCAGCGGGTCGAGTTCGACTCCATCGACGCCGGTGCCATCCGCATTGAGGTGAACGCCTTCCACGACGAACTGGCCGATGGCGACCCTCGCAAACGCAGCGGAGAAAAACTCGAGGCCGAGGTGCAGCGACTGGCCAACGAGCAGCGCATCCGCAACGACGGGCTGACCTTGAGCGAGCTGAAAGGTATCGCCCCCGAACTCACCGATGAGGCCGAGCGTCGAGGATGGTTGGAGTTGGGCGATTGGAACTTGGAGACCACCCAGGCGGCCGGTGAGGCCATCACCGCGGCCAGCGATTACCTGACCCAGGCCGATTTGGGCTTCGGCGCGACCGATGAGCAGAGCAATACCTTCGTGGTGCTGGATGCCTACCAGCAGGGGGGCAAACCGGAACGGCTCAACAATGGCGTTTGGGAGCGGGTCAGCAACAAGGTCATCACCAGCGCCATGCCTCGGCACCCCACCAACTACACGGTGGTGCAGGTCCAGCGGTCCAAATACCACCCGCCGGTGGCCGGACAGGCCCCACCCCCCGCTGAGGTCGACCCCGACGAACCGGTTATCTCGGTGCTCTTGCGCCGCAACCTGGGCCGGTTCCGCCTACCCGGTATTCTGGTTGCCATCGGCTCCGGCTTGTTGTTCTTGGTGTCTTTGCTGATGCTCCACACCCGTGACCTGGAAGTCCGCCGTCGCCTGGAGGGCGAAGGCGCGGCCCCATGATCGCTCTGGGGTAGTCCGCGATGACCGGCCAATACCTGCCGATCTTCGCCCTGGGAGTCTTGGCCGTACTGTTTGCCGCCCTGAGCTTTGGCGCCTCCCGGCTGCTGGCCCCCCGGCGGCAGACCAAGGCCAAGCTGGCCCCCTACGAGTGCGGGGTCGAGGAGAGCACCGACGCCCCCGAGCGGTTCGGGGTCCGGTTCTTCCTTATCGCCATGATCTTCATCGTCTTCGACATAGAGATCATCTTCTTGTACCCCTGGGCGGTGTCCTACCGGGGGCTTGGCCTGTTCGGCCTGGTGGCCATGGGCGTGTTCGCCCTGGCGGTGTTCGAGTCGTTCGTGTACCTCATCGGCAACGGTGCCCTCGACTGGGGACCGTCCCGGCCGATGTGGCGCCGTGACCCCCAGGTGTCGGCCCGTCGCACCAGCGACACCACCATCCGCCGGGTAGGTCTGGATGGGCGAAGCGCCCCGGAGGAGGCGGCATGAAATTCTGGTGGTGTCAGCAACGACGGTGGGCCGACAAATGAAGCTTCCATTGCTAGGCGATCCCGAGGCCATCCTCGACCGCGGGCTGGAGGGGGTCGACCACAACTTCGTAACCGGCAAGCTCGAAGATCTGGTCAAGTGGTCCCGGGCCCGGAGCTGTTGGCCGGCCACGTTCGGCTTGGCCTGCTGCGCCATCGAGATGATGGCCACCGGCGGCGCCCACTACGACTTGGCCCGCTACGGCATGGAGGTGTTTCGGGCCTCTCCCCGCCAAGCCGACCTGATGATCGTGGCTGGCCGCGTCTCCCAGAAGATGGCGCCCATCCTGCGCCGCATCTACGACCAGATGATGGAGCCCAAGTGGGTGATCTCCATGGGCGTGTGCGCCTCCAGCGGCGGCATGTTCAACAACTACGCCATCGTGCAGGGCGTCGACCAGATTGTGCCGGTAGACGTCTACGCCCCCGGCTGCCCTCCCGGCCCCGAGACCCTCATGCACGCCATCTTGACCCTCCACGACAAGATCACCAGCGGAGAACTCACCCAACGGCGTGAGGAAACCGGTGCCGGGGCCAACCTCACCGTGAGCCAGCAGGACGGCCAGACATCGACTGGCGTGGTCATCCGTTCATGAGCGACTCGGTACTGCATGTACCCCGCGACCAGCTCATCGAAACGGTGAGCGGCCTGCGCGACGAGGGCTATGTGTCGGCTCTGGACGTGACCGCGGTGGACTACCTGGAGCATCCTGGCCGCCATGACCTGCCCCCCGAGGTGGCCCCTGAGCGATTCGAGCTGGTGGTCACCCTCATATCCCATGCGGCGCCGGGCCGCATCCGACTGCGGGTGCAGGTTCCGGCCGACGATCCCACCGTGCCCACCCTGTTCGACCTATTTCCCGGTACCGAGGCCCTCGAGCGGGAAGTGGCCGACATGTACGGCATCGTCTTCGAAGGCCATCCCGACCCCTCCCGCATCCTCATGCCCCCCGATTGGGAAGGCCACCCGCTGCGAAAGGACTTCGCCGTGGGCCGCATCCCCGTCCAGTTCAAGGCCACCCGATGAGCGCTCCCGAGTCCACGATCGAAACCGCCACTGACGAGGCCGTCCGCCGCCGGGACAACAGCGCGGTTCTCCGCATCGGCGAGGACGACGGCGAGCGCTTGGAGGCCGAAGCCGGCACCAGCGACACCAGCATGGTCATGAACATGGGGCCTCAGCACCCCAGCACCCACGGTGTGCTGCGGCTCATGCTGGAGATGGAGGGGGAGACCGTGATGCGGTCCAAGCCGGTCATTGGCTACCTCCACACCGGCATGGAGAAGACCGCCGAGACCCTCACTTACCTCCAGGGTCCTACCAACGTCACCCGCATGGACTATGCCGCCCCGCTGTTCAGCGAGCTGGCCTTCTCCATGGCCACTGAGGCGCTACTGGGCCTGGAGCTCCCCCCTCGGGCCACCTGGATCAGGATGCTGATGTGCGAGCTGAACCGCATCAGCTCCCACCTGCTGTTCCAGGCCACCAACGGCATGGACATCGGGGCGGTGTCGATGATGCTCTACGGCTGGCGAGAGCGAGAAGAGGCCCTCCGGCTGCTGGAGACCATCACCGGCCTGCGGATGAACCACAACTACATCCGGCCCGGCGGCGTGGCCGCCGACCTGCCCGACGGCTGGCGCGATGAGGTTCTCACCCTGATCGACAAGCTCCCCGCCCGGCTCAACGAATTCGACACCCTGCTCACCGGCCAGCCCATCTACCGGGAACGGCTCCAGGGAGTCGGGGTGATCAACACCGCCGAGTGTTTGGCTCTGGGGGTGACCGGGCCAATATTGCGCTCCACCGGCTACGCCTGGGACCTGCGCCGGGACATGCCCTATCTGGCCTACGACCAGGTGGACTTCGACGTGGTGGTGGGCACCTACGGCGACTGCTTCGACCGCTACGCTATCCGGTTGAACGAGATCAGGGAGTCCATCCGCATCCTGGCCCAGGTACTCGACCAGATGCCTCCGGGCGACTACCGGGTGCAGGACAAAAAGGTCACCCCGCCGCCTCGGGCCCGCATCGACGAGTCGATGGAGGCCCTCATCCACCACTTCAAGATCTTCACCGAGGGCTTCAAGGTGCCCGCCGGCGAGGTGTACGCCGCAGTCGAGTCCCCCCGGGGGGAGCTGGGCTGCTACATGGTGTCGGACGGCTCCGCGGTGCCCTATCGCATGCACATCCGGGGCCCCAGTTTCGTGAATCTGCAAACCCTGCCCCACCTGATGCGGGGTGGCATGGTGGCCGACGCGGTGGCCATCATCTCGTCGGTTGATCCCATCATGGGGGAGGTGGACCGCTAGCCATGGCCCGCCTCAACCCCAACAGCCTCACCATTGCCCAAGAGATCATCGCCCGGTACCCGGTGCCCCGCTCCGCGTTGATCCCGCTGCTCCACTTGGCCCAAGAACAAGACGGCTACGTCACCGAGGACGCCATGGCCCACATCGGTGAATTGGTAGGTGTCACCCCCGCCGAGGTGATGGGCACGTGCAGCTTCTACGAGATGCTCAAGCGGGAGCCGGTGGGCGACTACATGGTCAACATCTGCAACGGCATCTCCTGTCACCTGCTGGGCTCGGAAAACCTGATCCACCACGCCGAGGCCATCTTGGGGGTGCGACCCGGGGGGACCACGGCCGACGGCAAGATCACCTTGGAAGCCGTGGAGTGCATAGCCGCGTGCACCGAGGCCCCCTGTCTCCAGGTCAACTACCGCTACCGCAACCAGGTCAGCACCGAAGACTTCGACCAACTGGTGTCCGAGCTTCGCGACGACAACGCCAACGTCGCCCCCCATGGCAATCTGGCCAAGGTACGCCAGCACATCGGCGAGGAGCGCCGGGCCGGGGTGTCGCCCCCCGACGGCCAAGGCGAACCCGCCTGGATGGCCCGCAACCCCTCCGACAACGGGGCAGGCTCATGACCGCTGCGCCTCAGGATCTGCGGATCATCACCTCCCGCTTCGACGTCGAAGACGGCCACACCTTGGCCGGATACGAGCGCACTGGCGGCTATGCCGGCCTGCGCCGGGCCATGGAGATGGCCCCCGCCGATGTCCACGGCGAAGTCCGCACCGCCAGCCTGCTGGGCCGGGGCGGCGCCGGGTTCCCCGCCGGGGTCAAGTGGGGCTTCTGCCCGCCGGGAGTGTGGCCCCGCTATCTGGTGGTGAACGGCGACGAGTCCGAGCCCGGCACCTACAAAGACCGCCTCCTCATGGAGCGCGACCCCCATCAGCTCATCGAGGGCTGCCTGATCGCCTGCTATGCCCTGGGCCTCTCGCAGTGCTTCTTGTATGTGCGAGGCGAGATGGCCCACGCCCAAGAGCGCTTGGCCGCCGCCCTCAACGAGGCCTACAAGGCCGGCTATGTGGGCGCCAACGTGCTCGGTGCCGACGACTTCTCGGTGGACATCACCCTGCACTGGGGCGCCGGCGCCTACATAGTGGGGGAGGAGACCGCCCTCATCGAGAGCCTGGAGGGCAACCGGGGGATGCCCCGGCTCAAGCCCCCCTACTTCCCGGCTTCCATCGGCCTCTACGGCAAGCCCACCATCGTCAACAACGTGGAAACCCTGGCCAACCTCCCGTGGATCGTGTCCAACGGCGGGGATGCCTTTGCCGCCATGGGGGCCGAAAGCTCGACCGGCACGCGAGTGTTCGCGGTGTCCGGTCACGTTGTCACCCCCGGGGTGTTCGAGGTGCCCTTCGGCACCACCACCTTCCGCGACATCATCTTCGATCCCCGCTACGCCGGCGGCCTACACACCGGCCGCACCCTCAAGACGTTCATCCCCGGCGGGGCATCGGCCCCGTGGTTCTTCGAAGAGCACCTCGACATTCCCCTGGAGAAGGCCACGGTGGACAAAGCCGGCTCGATGCTGGGCTCGGGGGCCATCGTGGTGATGGACGACACCACCGACGTGGTCAAGGCCTGCCACAACGTGGTGCGGTTCTTCGCCCGGGAATCGTGTGGCAAGTGCACCCCGTGCCGAGAGGGCACTTCCTGGCTGGAGAAGATCCTCAGCCGCATCCTGGCCGGCCAGGGCCGCCCCCAAGATCTGGACCTGCTCATGGACGTGTGCGACAACATCAGCCCCGGCATCAACTGGCCGCCCCGCCAGACCACCATCTGCCCGCTGGGACCGTCGGCCGTTTCGCCCATCGCCTCCGCCCTCGAGCGGTTCCGCAGCGAGTTCGAGGCCTACCTCCCCGCCACCCCGGTATCGGTCACCTCCACCTCAGGAGTCGCATCATGAGCGAGGCCGAAACCGTGGTGAACATCACCGTCAACGGCCAGCCGGTGGAGGCCAAACCCGGAGAGTGGGTCATCGCGGCGGCTGAGCGGGCCGGGGTTTACATCCCCCACTTCTGCTACCACCCCCGGATGGAATCAGTGGGTATGTGCCGCATGTGCATCGTCGACATCGACACTGGGCGCGGCCCCGCCCTGCAACCCTCCTGCATGGTGGCGGTGACCGAGGGCATGGTGGTGGACACCACCTCCGAGCAAACCCGCAAGGCCCAAGACGGGGTGCTGGAATTTCTGCTCCTCAACCACCCGCTCGACTGCCCCGTGTGCGACAAGGGCGGCGAGTGCCCCCTCCAAGACCAGACCATGGCCTACGGCCCTGGCGAGAGCCGGTTCATCGAGGAAAAGCGCCATTTCGAAAAGCCCATCCCGGTGAACGACTTGGTGTACCTCGACCGGGAGCGCTGCATCCTGTGCGACCGTTGCACCCGATTCGCCGACGAGGTGGCTGGCGATCCGCTCATCACCTTCCAAGACCGGGGCGACCAAACCCAGGTCAACACCTTCCCCGATCTGCCCTTCTCCTCCTATTTCAGCGGCAACACCGTGCAAATCTGCCCGGTGGGTGCCCTTACCGCGGTGCCCTATCGGTTCAAGGCCCGTCCCTGGGACCTCACCGAGGTTGAATCCACCTACCCCAACCCGATGGGCGACCGGGTGGTGGTGCAGGCCTCCCGCGATCAGGTGCTCCGCTACCAGGGGGTGGACAGCGACGCGGTCAACTGGGGCTGGCTCACCGACAAAGACCGCTTCGCGTTCGAGGCCAACGCCAGTGAGCTGCGGCTGCGGTCGCCGCTGGTGCGGGGAACCCCGCTGGGCCAGCCCGACCCCGGCGGAAGCGAGCTGGTGGAGACCTCCTGGCGCCAAGCCCTTGCTTTGGCGGCGGATGCCATAGGGGCCGCACTGGCCAACAGAGGCCCCCAGTCGGTGGCCGTTCTGGGAGGGGCCCGACTGACCAACGAGGACCAGTACGCATGGTCCCGGTTGGCCAAAGGGGTCATCGGCACCGACAACGTCGACGCCCAACTCGACGATGGGCTGCCCGCCAATGCGGTACTCGGCTTGCCCCGGGCCACCATCAATCGGGCCTGCACTCCCGGCGGCACCGTGATCTTGATGGCGCCCGATCCCAAAGAGGAGCAGGGCACCCTGTATCTGAGGGTCCGCCACGCCGTGGTCAACGACGGTGTGCAGCTCATCGAGCTCACTCCCCGAGCCTCCGGGCTGAGCCACCTAGCTGCCCACCGCCTGCACCACCGTCCTGGCGAGGCCGCCGCCGTTGCCGCGGCCCTGGTGGGCGGCGACATCGACGCTGGCCCCGACGGGGAGATCGGCGGGGTTCCGGCCGAGGCCCTGGCCGCCGCGGCGGCGGCGCTGGCCGACCGGGCCGACCAGCCGATTACCGTGATCTTGGGCCGTACCTCGCTGGCCGAGGCGGCCGGCCCCACGGTGGAGGCTGCGGCCGAGTTGATGAAGTTGGCCAAGCTGCTGGCCGCCGGCAGCCGACCGGGCATCGCCTTTTTGCCTGCGCTGCACCGGGGCAACGTGTTCGGTGCCCTGGACATGGGCCTGTCCCCCGGCCTTCTGCCCGGTCGGGTATCTCTGGCCGACGGCGGATCGGCGCTGGCCGAGGCGTGGGGATCGGTGCCAGCCGCCTCCGGCGCCGACGCCCGAGGCATCCTGAAAGCCGCTGCCGACGGAGACATCGACGTCTTGATCCTGCTGGGCGCCGACCCCCTGGGTGACGTCCCTGCTCGCAAGGCGGCCGAATCCGCCCTCAGCAGTGTGGGCACGGTCATCGCCTCCGACCTGTTCCTGCACGCTTCCGCGGCCCAGGCACACATCGTGCTACCCGCCGCCGGATTCGGCGAGCGCCGGGGCACCCACACCAACCTGGAGGGGCGGATCACCCGGGAGCGCCAGGCGGTTACCCCACCGGGCACGGCCCGGGCCGACTGGGCCATAGCCGCTGAGCTCGCCCGAATGCTGGGCGCCGATTTCGGTTTCGCCAGCCCCGAAGAGGTGTGGGACGAGATCGTGCGGGTGGCGCCATCGCACCAAGGCCTCTCCTTGGATGAAATCGACACCGAGACCGACGGCGTGGTGGCTGGCGACAGCTCTATTGCGTTCACCCCGCCCGAAGAGGCCACCATGGTGCCCCACGTCGATTCCTACAGCCTGCGCCTGGTGTCGGCTAGGCGCATGTACGACCGGGGCACCCTGGTCCAGCACGCCCCCTCGCTAGCTGGCCTGGCCCCCGGCGCGGTGCTGGCTCTGAACGCCTCCGATTTTCAGCGTGTTGGGGTTGATCCCGGTGCCGAGGTACAGGTGGTGTCGCACGTCGGCGAGATGAACGTGCCGGTGGTGGCCGACCCTGGTGTGCCCCGAGGCTCTGCGGTGTTTGGATTCAACCACCCCGACTTGGACGTGCGGGTGCTCATCGACCCCGATTCCGTGGTCACCGACCTGAGGATCCAAACCGGATGATGGCCGGCCTGTCGCTTCCCGGCCCCACCGTGTTCGGCCTCGACCCGCTGTACACCGGCGGAGTGGGCCTGGCCGAGGTGCTCATCACCCTGCTCAAGGTGGGGGTGGCCTTCGCCGTCCTGCTGGTAGCCGTCATGCTGATGATCTGGTTCGAGCGAAAGCTCATCAGCGACATGCAGAACCGCATCGGCCCCAATCTGGCCGGCCCGTTCGGCATCTTCCAGACCCTGGCCGACGGCATCAAGTTGTTCTTCAAAGAGGACCTCATTCCCGAGCAGTCCGACCGGCTTGTCTTCAAGCTGGCCCCCTATTTGTCGCTGGTGCCCGCCTTCCTGGTGTTCGCCGTGGTTCCCGTGGGGGGCAACTTCAGCGGCGGCAACGGCCGGGTCAGCCTGTTCGGCCACGAGACCCTTCTTCAGGTTGCCGACCCGCCGGTGGGGATCCTGCTGGTGCTGGCCATGTCGTCGGTGGCGGTCTACGGGGTCATGTTGGCCGGCTGGTCGTCGGGCTCCAAGTATCCGCTGCTGGCGTCGGTGCGGGCCTCAGCCCAGATGGTGTCCTACGAGGCGGCGCTCGGCTTGTCGCTGGTCGCGGTGCTGTTGAAGTCGGGCAGCCTGTCCACCAACCAGATCGTGGCTGAGCAGTCGGTGTGGAACTGGAATCTGTGGGTTACCTGGGTGGTGCCCATGGTCATCTTCTTGATCGCGGCCACCGCCGAGCTCAACCGACCCCCGTTCGACCTGGTGGAGGCCGAGCAAGAGCTGGTCGGCGGCTTCCACACCGAGTACAGCTCCATCCGCTTCGCTCTGTTCTACCTGGCCGAGTTCATGAACATGATCACCATGTCGGCCATCGTGGTGACGCTGTTCTTGGGCGGCCCCAACGGCCCCGATTTCACCTCGGTGGGCTGGCTGTCGGGCGTGCTGTGGTTCTTCGTCAAGCTGATGCTGTTCCTGTTCTTTTTCGTGTGGCTGCGGGCCACCTTGCCCCGCTTCCGCTACGACCAGCTCATGGACTTGGGCTGGAAGCTGCTCATCCCCCTTTCGCTGGGGTGGCTGCTGGTGCTGGCCTCCTACGACGTGGCTGGCGACCGGGGCTGGAACCGGGCCGTGGCGGTGATCGTGGCGCTGGCCATCATGGCCGCCCTGGCCAGTCTGTTGGCCCTGGCCCTGCGGGCCGCCCGCCAACGCCGAGAGCTCGATCCCCAAGGAGAGTTTGTCTGATGGGATACCTCCAGGGATTCGCGGTCACGCTCCGCAAGATGTTCAAGGGAACCGAGAGCGGCCGGGTGGTCACCACCCAGTACCCCGACGAGAAGCGCCCCAAGCCCGAGCGCTTTCACGGCCGCCATGTGCTCAACCGCTACGAGGACGGCATGGAGAAGTGCATCGGATGCGAGCTGTGCGCTGGCGTTTGCCCGGCCCGCTGCATCTACGTGCGGGGGGCTGACAATCCGCCCGACGATCCGGTGTCGCCTGGTGAGCGCTTCGGCTACGTGTACGAGATCAACTATCTGCGGTGTATCCACTGCGATCTGTGCGTGGAGGCCTGCCCCACCGAGGCCATCACCGAATCAAAGCTGTTTGAGTTCTCGTTCACCAACCGCTCCGACGCCATCTACACCAAAGACGAGCTGGTGGTGGGAGACGACGGCCGGCCCCAGCAACTCCCCTGGGAGGACTGGAAGCCCGGCGACGACGAGCACACCTCGGCCTGGGTGCGAGCCACATCTCCGTCGGGACGGGCCGACTACGAGGGCCAGGTGGCCTGGTCGGGCGAGCTGGGCTACGGCATCCGCTCTCCTGAGCGGGGCCAGTCGGCCGACGCTGAGCCAGATGATGAGCCAGATGATGAGCCCGACGATCACAGCGAGCATCACCACGACGACCACGACCACGGCCACGACGACCACGGAGGCCACCACTGATGGAGACTGCCGTCTTCATTGTGTGCGCGGCCATCGTGTTGGCCGGGGCCCTGGGGGTGGTGCTGGCCCGCAACCCGGTCCACGCCGCGTTGAGCCTGGTTGGAACCCTGTTCGGCATGGCCGTTCTGTTCCTAAACCTGGAGGCCCACTTCTTGGCCGCGGTGCAGATCATCGTTTATGCCGGCGCCATCGTGGTGCTGTTCTTGTTCGTGATCATGCTGTTGGGTGTCGACCGGCTCGAAGACCTGTCGGTGGAGCCCATCACCGGCCAGCGTGTCCTGGCCGCCATCGTGGGCTTGGGCACCTTCGGGCTGGCCGTGGTCTTCCTCCTGACCAGCGACATCGGCGCGGTGGGTCACACCATGGTCTTGACGCGGGACATCACCGACATCGGCCAGTACTCCAATCTGCGCCAGATCGCCGATGTGCTGTTCACCGACTACGTGTACGCCTTTGAGGCCACCGCCGCCCTGCTCACCATCTCGGTGGTGGGCGCGGTGGTGATGTCCCGCCGCATGGCCCGCGGCGACGAAGCCCAGGAAGCAGCGGAGGACGACTGATGGTCACCGCCTCCTGGTATCTGATTCTGGCCGCCGCCCTGTTCAACATCGGCGCGGTGGGCCTTCTGGTGCGGCGCAATCCGCTGATCATGTTCATGTGCGTGGAGCTGATGCTCAACGCGGTCAACCTCACCTTCATCACCTTCGGACGGGAGCTGAACGACATCGGCGGTCAGGTGTCGGTGTTCTTCGTGCTGGTGGTGGCCGCCGCGGAGGTGGTGGTGGGCCTGGCCATCGTGGTGGCCATCAACCGCCGCCGCCCCCAAGCCACCGCCGACGACCTATCGGCGCTGAGGGGATAGCGCCGCCATGAGCAGCCTCGTCGACCTCGTCTGGCTGATCCCCGCCTTCCCCCTGGCCGGGGTGCTGATCTTGATGGCGCTGGGCCGCCGTTTGGGCGAGCCCCGGGCCGGTTGGCTGGCCACCGCCATGATGGGCGGCTCGTTCATCGCCACCCTGCTGGTGTTCATCGGGCTGGTGGGCCACGAAGGAGACGAGCGGGAAATCGTCGTGACCCTGTTCGAGTGGGTGCCCGCCGGCAAGCTGGCGGTGGACATCGGATTTCTGGCCGACCCGCTGTCTATCACCATGGCCCTGTTCGTGACCGGGGTGGGGGCCCTCATCCACCTCTACTCCATCGGCTACATGCACGGCGACGAGGGCTTCTCCAAGTTCTTCATCTACCTCAACCTGTTCGCCTTCTCCATGCTCATGCTGGTGCTGGGCGACAACCTGCTGCTCACCTTCCTGGGCTGGGAGGGAGTGGGGGCCTGCTCATATCTGCTGATCTCGTTCTGGTTCACCGACGAGGCCAACGCCTCGGCCGGCAAGAAGGCGTTCGTCACCAACCGGGTGGGCGACTGGGGCTTTTTGGTGGCCATGCTCCTGGCGTTCTTGACCTTCGGGTCGCTCCAGTACGGGGAGATCTTCTTCGACCTCGAGCAAAACGGGGTGGCGGCCAGCACTGCCTCGGCCATCGTGGTGCTGCTTTTGGTGGGCGCGGCCGGCAAGTCGGCCCAGTTCCCGCTGCACATCTGGCTGCCCGACGCCATGGCCGGCCCCACGCCGGTGTCGGCCCTCATCCACGCCGCCACCATGGTCACCGCCGGGGTGTATCTCCTCACCCGGATGAACCCCATCATCGCCGCGTCCCACGATTGGGTGCCCGACCTCATCATGTGGGTGGGCCTGGGCACCGCGCTGATGGCCGCCACCATCGCGGTGGCCCAAAACGACATCAAGAAGGTGCTGGCCTACTCCACCGTCAGCCAGCTCGGTTTCATGTTCGTGGCCGTGGGTTCGGGGGCCTATGTGGCCGCCATCTTCCACATGGTCACCCACGCCTTCTTCAAGGCGCTCTTGTTCCTGGGGGCCGGGTCGGTAATCCACGGCATGGACGGCGACCAGGACATCCGCCGCTACGGGGGTCTGGCCCGGCTGCTGCCCATCACCTCGATGACCTTCGTGGCCGGCTGGCTGGCCATCGCCGGCGTGCCGCCTTTCTCCGGCTTCTGGTCGAAGGACGAGATCCTGGCCTACGCCTACGGCGAGAACAAGGTGCTGTGGCTGCTATTGCTGATCACCGCCATCCTCACCGCCTTCTACATGACCCGACTGGTGCTCATGACCTTCTTCGGCTCGCCCCGCTGGGTGTCCGGTGACGACCACGCCGAGGGAGACGAAAAGGCTGACACCGAGACCGACGAGGACGCCCTGCCCCACCGCCATCCCCACGAGTCGCCCTGGACCATGACCGTTCCGCTGGTGCTGCTAGCGGGTTTGGCCATGGTGGCTGGAGTGATCAACCTGCCGTTCACCTCCGATGTCCACTTCTTGGGCAACTGGCTGAAGCCCTCTCTGCTCGGCAACGAGGGCCATCTCTCCTTCGGCGGAGGCACCCAGTGGGTGTTGGCCATAGTGGCCATCATCGGCAGCCTGGGCGGGGTGTCGGCCGGGGCTGCGGTGTATATCCGCCGCCGGATCGACCCGGCCCGCATCGAGCACCCATTCTTGGCCCGGGCGTGGCGCGTCGACGAGATCGTCACCAACTTCATGGGCGGCCCCGGCCGCCGAGCCTTCGAGCGCACCACCCAGTTCGATGAGCAGGTGGTGGACGGCGCGGTCAACGCCACCGGCACCCTGGTCCGCCGCACCGGCACCAAGCTGAGGTCGTCGCAAACCGGCCTGGTCCGCAGCTATGCCCTGGGCATCGCCATCGGTGCAGTGGCGCTGTTGGCCTGGTTCATTTCGCGGGCGGGATTCTGATGGACGGCTCGATGGTCTTGCCGGTCATCATCTTCTTGCCCCTAGTGGGCGCGGCGGCCATCGCGCTGATCGCCCCCTCCCGCTCGACGGTGCTCAAGCCGGTGGCGGTGGCCACCTCGGCGGCCACCGGGGCGCTCACCCTGTGGCTCATGGCCGCCTTCGACAAGAACGACGGCGATTTCCAGTTCACCCAGCTCACCGAGTGGATCGGCTCGGCGGGCATCTCATGGCACGTCGGGGTGGATGGCATCTCGCTGTTCTTGGTGGTGCTCACCGGGGTGCTGTTCCCCTTGGCCATTGTGGCCTGCGACCCGCCCCACGACGCCAAGGCCTATTACATCTGGCTGCTGGTGCTGGAAACCGGCTGCTTAGGGGTGTTCCTGTCGCTCGATCTGGTGCTGTTCTTCTTGTTCTTCGAGGTCGTGCTGATCCCCATGTACTTCCTCATCGGCTCGTGGGGCCACGAGAACCGCAAGTACGCGGCCACCAAGTTCTTCCTGTTCACCATGCTGGGCTCGGCCCTCATGCTGGTGGGGATGCTGACCCTGGCGCTTTTGGCCAAGGACTACAGCGATACCGGCGAAATCACCTTCAACCTCATCGAGTTGGCCAAGAATGCGGGCGAGCTGCCCACTATCACTGCCCGCTGGATCTTCCTGTCGTTCGCCCTGGCCTTCGCGGTGAAGGTGCCCATCTTCCCGGTCCACACCTGGCTGCCCGACGCCCACACCGAGGCTCCCACCGCCGGGTCGGTGATTTTGGCCGGGGTCATGCTCAAGCTGGGCACCTACGGGCTGGTCCGCTTCGGGCTCTATCTGTTCCCCGAGGCTTCCCGCTACTTCGCCCCGCTGCTGTTCACCCTGGGGGTGATCGGCATTTTGTACGGCGCGGTGGTGGCCACCATGCAGCGCGACTTGAAACGCCTGGTGGCCTATTCCTCGGTGGCCCACCTGGGCTTCATCGTGCTGGGCATCTTCTCCATAAACACCGAGGGCATCGAGGGCGGTCTGCTCCAGATGGTGAACCACGGCCTGTCCACCGGGGCGCTGTTCTTGCTGGTGGGCTTCATCTACGAGCGCCGCCACACCCGCCAGATCTCCGAGATGGTCGGGCTCCAAAAGGCCGCCCCGGTGCTGGCCGCGGTGTTCACCGTGGTGATGCTGTCGTCGGTGGGCCTGCCCGGCCTCAACGGCTTCGTGGGCGAGTTCTTGATCCTGGCCGGGGCCTTCGTGGCCCACCGCTGGTGGGCGGTGGTGGCCGCCGCCGGCGTCATCCTGGCTGCGCTGTATCTCCTGTGGGCCTACCAGCGGGTGTTTCACGGCACCCCCGACGACGCCAACCGGTCGATGCCCGATCTCAACTGGCAGGAAAAGCTGGTGATGCTGCCGCTGGTGGGCCTCATCGTGTTCCTGGGGGTGTACCCAAAGCCAGTGATTGAGCGGATGGAGCCCGCGGTCAACAGGTTGATTTCGCACATGGAGGAAGTGGAGGGGTTCGAGTCGCCCACCGTGGATGATCGACCCGCCGGCAGCTTTGAAGAGCTCCGCACCCTCCCCGATGACTACGGCAGCGACGAGGGGGAGGGCCACTGATGCTCTCGATCTTCGCCCAGGCCAACATCCCCGACATCCAGTGGCTGCCGCTCATCCCCCATGTGGTGATGGCGGGGGCCGCGGTGGTGCTTTTGACCATCGTGTCGGTGGCCGGTCGATGGCTGCCGAAGTGGTTCCCGGCGGCGTGGACAGTGGCCGCAGGGTTGGCGGTGCTGGCCACCGCCATTCCGGTGTGGATCCGGGCCTCGCAGGAGGGCCCCCATTCGGTTGTCGCCGGCTCCATCGGGGTGGACGGGTTCTCGGTGTTCATCATCGTGCTGCTGGCCTGCACCGTCGTGCTGACCGCACTGGTGGCCGACGGGTTCTTGCACCGGGAAAGCCTCGACGGTCCCGCGTTCTATGTATTGCTGATGCTGTCGGCCACCGGCGGCATCACCATGGCCTCGGCCAACAACCTCATCGTGCTTTTCTTGGGCCTGGAGATCCTGTCGCTGGCGGTGTACGTGCTGGTGGCTATGCACCTGCGCCGAGCCGAGTCGCAAGAGGCGGGCATCAAGTACTTCGTGCTGGGGGCGTTCGCCTCGGCCTTCCTGCTCTACGGCATCGCCCTGGTGTACGGGGCCACCGGGTCGCTCAACCTGGCCGACATCCGGTTGACGCAAGGATGGTATTCGTACGCACCCAACGGCTCTTTGTCGCAGGATGCGGGGATGCAAAGCGTACCCGAGAGCGCCGCACTTGCCCTTGCCGACAACGGCTTGTTGCTGGCCGGAATGGCCATGCTGCTGGTGGGATTCGGCTTCAAGGTGGCCGCGGTGCCGTTCCACGCCTGGACCCCCGACGTGTACCAGGGGGCACCCTCGCCGGTGGTGTCGTACATGGCCGCCGGGGTGAAGGCCGCCGGGTTCGCCGCTCTGCTTCGGGTGTTCTTTGCCGGGTTCGGAAGAGCGGCCGACGACTGGCAGCCGGTCATATTCGGCCTGGCCATCGCCAGCCTGGCGGTGGGTTCGCTGATGGCCATCGTCCAAACCGACGTCAAGCGCATCCTGGCCTACTCCTCCATCAGCCACGCCGGCTTCATCCTCGTCGGCGTGCAGGCCGCCACCGATGACGGCGTGGCCAGCGTTTTGTTCTACCTGGCCGCCTACGCCGCCATGGCCATCGGCAGCTTCGCAGTGGTCACCGTGGTAAGCGGCCCCGGCGACGAGGGCACCGGCCTCGACAATCTCCGGGGCCTGGCCGCCCGCCGCCCGCTGTTGGCCGCGGGCTTCACCGTGCTGCTGCTGTCGCAGGCCGGCATCCCGTTCACCGCCGGGTTCTGGGCCAAGTTCGAGGTCATCACCGCTGCGGTAGACGCCCGCTCCTTCTGGCTGGCCGTCATCGCCATGCTGGCCGCAGTAGTGGCCGCCTTCTTGTACCTGCGGATCGTGGTGGCCATGTTCCTAGACGCCCCCGACCCCGACGCCCCCCGCCTGCACATCCCAAGAGGCCCGGCCCTAGCCATCACCATCGTGGTGTTGTTCACCCTCGCCTTCGGCATCTACCCCGAACCCCTCCTCAACCTGGCCGACGACGCCTGGCTTTCCATCAGCCTTATCGCCCACTAATTCTCATTTGTCCACCAGCGATTTGATTAAGGCCTCGCCCCCGCTAATTCTCATGGGAACATGATGGCTCAACAAACAACCAACCGCTGGCTTCGGGCAGTCTTTGCCGCGGTGGCGCTGTTGGCGGCGCTCGCCTTGGTGGCCACCGCGTGCAGCGATGACGACGGCACCGCAGCGCCGCCCCCCAAGACCGAGCGGGACGCCTACACCAAGTGGTACGTGCAGCAAGCGTTGGATCGTTACCAGGACACCGGCCGGCAGGCCACCATCGACTACTACAACAACGAGGCCGGCGCCGACGACCAGTGGTACGTGTTCATCATGGACGCCGAGACCGGATTCGTGGTGGCCCACGCCACCATTGCCTCCCGGGTGGGCACCAACTCGGGCGACAATGTGGACATCACCGGCCACGTCTACGGCCCGCTGCTGAAGGCAGCGCCCGAGTCGGGCCACTGGGTGGACTACGTGTTCTACAACCCGCAAACCGACACCGGAGGCACCAAGCACACCTGGGCCATCCGGCGGGGCGATCTGGTCTTCGCCTCAGGCTGGTACGAGGACTCCTATCCCATCCCCCGGCCCACCAAAGCCGAACCCGGCTCCTACACCCGCACATTCGTCGAAGACGCGGTGTGGTTCTACGAGAGCAACGGGCGCGGCGCTTTGATCGACCATTTCAATTCCCCCAACAGCACCGATCCCCCCAGTGTCGACGGCCAGTGGTACGGGTTCGTCGTCGACCTCGACGGGGTGGTGCTGGCCCATCCCACGGTCCCCCAGAACGTGGGCATGACCCTTCTCGAGATTCTCGGCGCCACCGCCGAGGGCCGAGCCGCCGCCGAGCAGATGGTGACCACCACCGAGACGGGCAAGTGGGTGGACTACACCTACCTCAACCCCCAAAGCGGCAACCAGGAGATCAAACACACCTGGATCTTGAGGCGAGACGACATCTTGATCGCCTCCGGCTGGTACGAATCCGGCTAGGAGGCGAGCTCCAGGCGGTACACGGTGCCGTCGAAGCTGAGCACGTACAGCTCACCCGCGGCGTCCTCGCCGAACGACACCAGAGTGACCTGGGGGACGGAGATTCCGAGCTCCACTCGGGTGGCTACCCCCTGGTCATCAGTGGTCAGCCCCCAGATTCGGCCGACGCAGAAATCGCCGAACACGTATGTGCCCACTAGGTGGGGGATGGCCGAGCCCCGGTACACGTGGCCCCCGGTGATCGAGCAGCCGTCGTCGTGGTGGTAGACGTGGAGGGGAAACACCAGGTCATCAGGGTTAGCGGTGCCGGAGAACCGCTCATCGCCCTCGAACAGCGGCCACCCCAGGTTGGCGCCCGGTGCCCAACCTTCGGCGGCCGCCAGCACGTGGATCTCCTCCCAAGTGTTTTGGCCCACATCGGCTACCCACAAGTCGTCGGTGTCCCGGTCGAAAGAGAACCGCCACGGGTTGCGGGCCCCGTAGGCCCAGATCTCGGGCCGCCCCCCGCCGTCGGCAAACGGGTTGTCGCCGGGAATGCCGTAGGCCGCATCGCCGTCGGGCTCGGGGTCGATGCGAACCATGGTGGCCAGCAGGGAGTCCAGGTTCTGGCCGTGGTTGAACATGTCGTTGGCCCCGCCGCCGTCGCCCAGGCCGATCCACAGGTTGCCGTCGGGGCCAAAGGCGATGTGCCCGCCGTTGTGATTGCAGGCCGGCTGGGCCACGCTCAGCACCGTCCGGCCTTGGTGGCCCAGCACCCGGTGCCCGCTCATCGGATACTCCACGATCTGGTTGTTGCCTCGCAGATCGGTGTAGTGGACGTAGAGATTCAACCCATCGGGGTCAAAGGCGATGCCCAGCAGCCCGGTCTCGCAATCGGTGGTGGTCAGGTCTCCGATGTCCAGCACCACCTCGGGTGGCTCGTCGCCGTCTGCGGTCAAGAGCCACACCTGCCCGCCCCGGGCGGCCACGTACAGATCGCCTCGTTCGCTGCCGGTACCCGGTCGGGCCACCAGCGCAATGGGGTCGGGCAGCGACATCACCGCCGTCAGCACCAGCGTCGGCTCAGGGGGTGCGACAGCGGGCGTGGGCTCGGAGATCTCAACTGGTGCTGGAGCCTCGGTGGGCACGGGCTCGGTGACGGCTGGCTCTTCCGCAGTGGGCTCGGTGACGGCTGGCTCTTCCGCAGTGGGCTCGGTGACGGCTGGCTCTTCCGCAGTGGGCTCGGCGACGGCTGGCTCTTCCGCAATGGGCTCGGCGACGGGGCGCTGCGGGGTCGCCTCAGCCGCCGCCGTCCCAGTGGCCGTAATGGTCGGCGCCCCGACATCGCGCCGCCCACCGTGGTCGTCGTTGTCCCCGCAAGCGCCGGCCAGCAAGCAGGCCGCGGCCAACACCGCCACCGCCCGCCCCACAAGGCTCATGGCTGCTTGCGCAGCGGTCGGATCAAGCCCTCCTGCACCACCGAGGCCACCAGCTCGCCGGTGCGGTTCCACGCCGTGCCCCACGCCAGGCCCCGGGCGTTGGAGGCCGAGTTGGACATCTGGTCTAAGAAAATCCAGTCATCCATGCGCAGCGGCCGGTGGAACCACATGGCGTGGTCCAAGCTGGCCGCTTGAATGTCGATCTCGTTGCCCCGCACTGGAAGGGCCTTGGTGGCGGTGTCGAGCACCGTCATGTCGCTGGCGTAGGTGAACATGCAGGTGTGCAGCACCGGGTTGGCCGGCAGCGTGCCGGTGGCCCGCAACCACACCTGCAAGCGGGGCTCTCGGCTCTGGCCTCGCTCCGCGGGCGAACCTGTCACATAGCGCAGCTCGATCGGGCGGATCATTCGGCCCTCGTCATCCACTGGAAAACCCTCCCATACAAACGGCTCCAGCTCTTCGGGGTCGGGAATGCCCGCAGGCAGGTCGGTTTGATGCTCGAACCCCTCTTCCTCTTTGTGAAACGAGGCCGACATGGCGAAGATGGGCTGGCCGTGTTGGATGGCGGTCACCCGGCGGGTGCTGAACGAGCGCCCGTCGCGCACCCGCTCCACCAGATACACCAGGGGCGCAGACACATCGCCGGGCCGGATGAAGTAGGCCTGAAGGCTGTGGACCGAGCGATTTTCAACCGTGCGAGTGGCGGCCACCAGCGCCTGGCCTGCCACTTGCCCGCCGAACACCCGCTGGCGGTCCTCTTGAGGGCTGACGCCCCGGAAGATGTCCTCCTCGATGGGCTCCAGATCCAGCAGCTTGATGAGATCGTCTACCTCTGCCTGCATGACCGCATGATCCTACCGTTTGCCCCAATCCCTCCCTGCTGCTCAGCTGAGGGGTCCTGTTCAGCTATGACGATTCCCGCAGACGCTGGGCTACGCTTATTGCTCCCCATGTCGCTCTTTGCCTCGGTCCGCGCTCACCTCATGGACAACCGGCGCCGCCTGCTGCGCTACAGCGGGACGTCGGCGGTGGGGGTGGTGCTGGGCCAGACCATTCTGCGGGTTTGCTACGACCTGTTGGGCTGGTCGGGGCTGGTTTCCAATCTGGTGGCGTTTTTGATCGCCAACATCCCCGTCTACCACCTGAACCGCTCGTGGGTATGGGACCGCTACGGACGCAGCCAGTGGGGCCGCGAGGTGCTGCCCTTCTGGCTGGTCTCGTTGGCCGGGCTGGCTCTGTCGTCGCTCACGGTGGGCTTGGTCGACGCGGTGACCAACAACGGCTGGTTCATCTCGGCCGCCTCGGTGGGGGCCTTTGGCACGGTGTGGCTGGTCAAGTACGCCGTTTGCGACCGGTATTTGTTCGGTACCCCGATGGAAGATGGCGGTCTGTCCGAGCCAAACCAGGAGATGGCCGACGATGGATCCCACTCGACAGGCGTTCGCTGAGGCCGCCCGGGGGTTCATGCCCCCCGACGAGGGCCTGGCCCTCCACCAAGCGGCCGGCAACCTCGAAGTCAACGGCCCGCTGCTGGAGGTGGGCAGCTATTGCGGCAAGTCATCCGTGTATCTGGGCGACGCCGCCCAGGCCCAGGGCCGGCTGCTGTTCGCCCTCGACCACCACCGGGGATCTGAGGAGAACCAGCCCGGCTGGGAGTGGCACGAGCCCGACTTGGTGGACCCCGAGGTGGGCCTGATCGACACCTTGCCCTACTTCCGCCGCACCATCTGCCAGGCCGGGCTGGAGCACAGCGTGGTGGCGCTGGTGGGCCACTCGGTGGCCATCGCCCAGAACTGGTCCACCCCGCTGGCCTTTCTGTTCATCGACGGCGGCCATGGCACCGAGCCGGCCCACGCCGACTACCAGAACTGGGTGCCCCACCTGGCCATCGGCGGCCGCCTGGCCATCCACGACGTGTTCCCCAACCCCGCCGACGGCGGCCGCCCCCCCTACGAGATTTACTGCCGAGCCATAAACTCCGGCGCCTTCACCGAACTCCCCTCCACCGGCTCCCTAAGGGTCCTCACCCGCCAAGCCCCCGGCATTTGATCTCAACCCCTGTCGCAATCGATCGCCATCAAGGTATCCTCGAAAGGTGGAGCCAAAAGCCAACGAGGCAATGACCCTGCCTGATCCGGGCTCCCCCGACTACGACTACGGCGAGATAGATCGCAAATCCGAGCTGGCCCACGCTGAGATGCACGAGATCATTGCCCATGGGCTCCCCGTGGACGACTTGACGACGCTTGACGACATCAAACAGCGAATAGCCAGGCTCTAGCCAAAACGCCTTGGCGAGTAGGGGGGCGGCGTTGATGACTAGCTTCGCGGGTGTGGACAGCGAGCAGAAACTGGCATCAGGCGAGGCGTGGCGGGAGTTCTGCGACCGGTTGAGAGCCGCGGGCGATCGGCTGTTGGAAGAGGACTTTCCGGCGGGGGCGGCGGACCGGGCCGAGGGTTATCGGCATCTGGGGCGGCTGTTGATGCAGGGGTGGATCGAGCAGGTGGAGTTTTGCGACCGGGACTTTCCGGTGATGTACCGCCACAACGACGACGTGATGCGCTGGGGTGGCCCCAATGTGGACAACACCTATTGGCGGGCCCATGTGAGCGCCGAGCATACCTACCGGATCACCGGGTGGCTGCCCCCGGGGGCGATGTTCGTTATCCAAAGCGCCCACGGCGAGATGCACCAGAACCGCCTGGGCATCACCGCCGAGCGTTCCAGCGACGACTTCGCCGTTAATCCCGATGGCGGGTTCACCTTCATCGCCAGCGCCACTCCCCACGACGGCAACTGGTTGCCCATCGACGAGCCCACCGATCACATCTCGGTGCGGGAATACAACGTAAACTGGGGGATTGACGAGCCCGGCCGCTTCTACATCGAGCGGTTGGGCAGCGAGGGTCAGCAACCTGGTTCTCTCGAACCAGCCTCGATGGCCGAAGCTCTGGATCGGGCCATGGCCTGGGCCGAGGACGCCTTGGTGTTCTGGAACCAGTGGATGGAGCGGAGCCGCAGGGCTGCGCCCTCCAACGAGTTCTACGGCCCTCATTCGGTACCCGGCGGGGCCGATGCCATCGGCTATGGCGGCTGCTCCTACGAACTGGCCTTCGACGAGGCCATGATCATCACCTGCGACGTGCCCCAGGCCCAGTACTGGTCGTTCATGACTTATTGCTACGCCTGGTTCGAATCGCTGGATTTCGCCAACCGCACCGTGAGCCTCAACAACGCCCAGATCGCGGTGGACCCCGACGGCCGCTTTCGCATCGTGGTGGCCCACCACGACCCCGGGGTGCAGAACTGGCTCGACACCGAGGGCCGCCCCGAAGCCCTCATCACCTTCCGCTGGGTGCTCAGCTCAACGATGCCTACCCCCGAGGGCTTAGTGGTGCCCTTCGCCGACATCGACAACCACCTCCCCGACTTTGTCACCCGCCTCACCCCCGCCCAACGAGCTGCCCAAATCACCAACCGCCGCCAATCCCACGCCCTCCGCTTCCGCTGTTAAGAACGGCCCAGGGCGGCTCGTACCGACCGCTCAACCGCGTCAGCGACGCGTTCCGGCTCCTCGTGCTCCCAAAAGCGCAACACGGTCCAGCCAGCCTCTGCTAGGTGGGCGTCGGTGTCTTTGTCGCGGGCGATGTTGCCGGTGATCTTTTCCGACCAGTACTCGGGGTTGGTGGCGGGCTGGGTGTGGTGCTCGGGGCAGCCGTGCCAGTAGCAGCCGTCCACGAACACCGCGATCTTGGCCTTGCGAAACACCAGATCGGCTGTTCGTCGCAGCCCCGGCAACGGCCGAGCCGCCACCCGATAGCGCAATCCCCGCCGATGCACCGCCGATCGCACCGCCAGTTCCGGCTTGGTATCCCGACTGCGGTTCCCCTGCATCGACTTGCGGGTCGCCTCCGAAGAAGCCCAAGACCCCTCCGACAGCCCACTCATGGCCCGATAGTAGCGACGTGACCCTCGTTGTGGCGGTCCCCGTAACTGTCTCTAGCCACGGCTATGGTCATTCTGTGCGCTCGTATCGGCACTTGGCAGCGGCGGAGTTCTTTGCCGGGATTGGCCTGGTGAGGGCTGGTTTGGAGCAGGCGGGTGTCGATGTGGTGTGGGCAAACGACATCGAGCCGGTCAAACATGCGGTGTACGCGTCCAACTTTGACTCTGCTCACTATGTGTTGGGTGACATTCGAGATGTACAGGGGTGCTCGGTTCCCAAAGTTGACATCGCGACGGCCAGCTTCCCCTGTGTGGATCTGTCGCTCGCGGGGAATCGGAAAGGGTTGGATGGCGAGCAGTCGGGGCTGTTCTTTGAATTCTCGCGAGTCCTGAGAGAGATGGGAGAGCGAATCCCGCCCGTGGTGATGATCGAGAACGTGTCATCGTTCGTGTCCTCCAGGGGAGGGGAAGACCTTCGAGTCTCGATAGGAGAACTCAACAAGTCGGGATACTTCTGTGACGTGCTGACCGTGGATGCCAGATGGTTTGTTCCCCAGTCGAGACCCCGCTTGTTCATCATTGGCACTCTCGAACCACTTGGCGGTGAGGCTTCGGGTATGGCTGGACCGCTCCGCTCTGAGTCAGTGGCCGCGTTCGTGAGGGCCAATCAAGATCTGATGCTCCAAGAGCTTTCGGTGCCGATTCCCTTGCAGGCTGATCGCCGGCTCAATGATGTGGTGGAACGTCTCGACGCCAGCGACGAGCGGTGGTGGGACGGTAAGCGGTTTGGGAAGTTCATAGGATCGCTTTCTCCCCTCCATCAAGAACGATTAGCCCTACTTGGGCAGGACAGGATCACCCAGTGGCGCACCGCCTACCGTCGGACTCGCAATGGGGTCCCTGTGTGGGAAATCCGCTCAGACGACATCTCCGGCTGTCTCCGCACAGCGCGAGGTGGCTCTTCTCGACAGGCAGTTGTCGAAATCTCCCCGGATGGAGTACGAGCAAGATGGATGACGCCGCGCGAGTACGCCCGCCTTCAGGGTGTTCCTGATGAGTTTGACTATTCCGCAGTCACTGATGCCCAGGCGCTATTCGGATTCGGTGATGCAGTTTGTGTACCAGTGATCGAATGGCTTACTGAACATGCGCTCGTGCCTGCTGCATTGGCGATGGGACGTCAAGTAACCGCAAAGGCTGCCGTGTGAACGCTGAGGGTATTGCCTCCTTGCTCGATGCTGACATTGAGCAGTGGTATGAAGCTCAGCGCAACGATGGGACGGTCAACCGCAATGTGATGGCAGTTGGCCTCACCATGTGTGAGCACATGAGCAGCCACTTCCCTCTTGCTGAAGACAAGTGGTTCACCGGTTCTCAAGTGAGCCTTCTCGGCGGTAATCGAATCAAGAACATCCTTGCTCGACACGGAGAGGGCCGTCCTTTCGCCAGTGAGGGAGGTCGCACGAGCCGTGGGAGTCAGGATCTCGCTCGCTCGTTTCAGGAGGTGATCAACGGCTCCGTCGCTGCGGGTGAATTCGAAGAACTGGTCGAGGATGACAAGCTCTCCGTCATCAAGCTCCTGCAGGCGAGGATGGTCGGGCGCATTCGGACTGACTTCTATGATCGCCAGCGCCTGCCACTGGAGATCGACTTCAATAAGCAGACACGGCACACAGTCGAAGGCCTATTGGCCGCCGCCAGAGACAAAGGCGGCAACATAATAGGGGCGGTGGCACAGCATCTCGTGGGAGCGACTCTGGAGTTCAAACACCCGGACCTTGAAATCGAAAACCAGAACTACACAACCGCCGACCAGCAGACAGGCAGAGCGGGCGATTTCATGGTCAACGACACTGCGATCCATGTGACCGTAGGCCCAACCGAGGCGCTAGTCGCCAAATGCCAAGCCAACATCGAACAGGGTTTCCATCCCCTAATCATTACTTTGGAAGAGAAAATTGGGGCAGCCAGGGTTCTTGCGGAGAACATCGGGGTCAGGGACCGCGTTGCGGTACGCGGAATTGAGGATCTTGTAGCTGGGAGCATTGTCGAACTTGCCAGATACTCAGAATTAGAGACCCGACGTGTTCTCAGGCAGCTCTTCGATACTTACAACTCGCGAGTGGCAGCGGTGGAACCGGATCCCTCACTGCTAGTAGAGGTTCCCGAGAATCTGATTCAGACCTGACGCTCGGCCGCCCGGCCTCAGCCGATGGTGATTAGTTCGGGGAGGGTGCGGTGGTTGGAGAACAGGGTGGAGGCGGGGGAGGCGCCGGAGAGGGCGTCGGCGGCCAGGATGACGGCGGCGGCGGTGTAGGTGGTGCGCTCGTCGGCGGGGAAGTGAGTCCGCTCGGGGTGGGCCATCCCGGTGAAGTAGGAGCCGTCGTCGGCCCGTAGGTCTTGCACCCACTCGAACATCTCGGTGGCGATGTCGCGTCGGCCCACGCCTAGGTGGGCGATGATGCACTCGCAGGTTTCTGCGGCGGTCACCCAGGGTTTGTCGGACACGCAGCGCACCCCGAGCCCGTCCATCACGAACCGGTCGAAGCGGGAGGCCAGCATGGCTCGGCCCTCCTGGCCGGTGACCACGCCCGACAGCACTGGGTAGTACCAGTCCATGGCCCAGCGGTGCTTGGGGGCGAAGGCGTCGGGCTGGGTGCGGATCACATCGGCTAGCCGAGCCGCGCTCAGCTCCCAGTCGGGCCGCTCGTTGCCGAGTTCTTCACCGGTGGCGATGGCCGCCCGCAGGCTGTGGCAGATGCTGGACGACCCGGTGAGCAGGGCGAACGACCACGGTGTGCCGTCGGCGTGGCGGGCCCAGCGGATTTCGCCTCGGGGGAGCTGCAATTCGAGCACGAAATCGACCGCCCGCTGCACCACCGGCCACATCGACTCCAAGAAGGCCCGGTCACCGGTACACAGGTAGTGGTGCCACACCCCGGCGGCCACATAGGCCACGCAGTTGGCGTCCAGCTTGTCTTGCTCCACGCTGTCGGCCACGTAGTACTGGTGCCAGGAGCCATCAGGACGCTGGTTGTCCGCCAGCCACTGGTAGGCCCGCTCGGCTTCAGCCCGCCGGCCCATCACGGTGAGGGCCATGGCCGCTTCCACATGGTTCCACGGGTCGGCGTGGCCGCCCGGGAACCAGGGGATCATGCCGTTGGGCAGTTGCCACTCGGCGATGCTGTCGGCGGTTAGCGCGAGATCGGAGGCCGACAAAACGTCGGCTGGGGAAGGCCCGGCGAGATCAGTCTCCCTCTGGTTGTGGGATTCAGGCGAAGACAAGCTCGGTCTCCCTTGGACTTTCCGATCCTGGCTTTCGGCTGTAAAGCACCAGGCTTTTGCCCAGCACTGGACTCAGGATCCGTTCTGCGATTCGAGTGATTTTCGGTTGGCGAACAATATCCCATTCCAATAGCCGACGATAAGCCGCCACCAGCCGGTGGTCGTCGCGGTTGGGGCCGACCGCGCACCGCAGCCACCAATAGGGGCTGTGCAGGGCGTGGGCATGGTGGCCCGTGTAGGGGGCCAGGCCAGCCCGACGCAGCCGACGCCGGAGTTCGCTGCGCCGGTAGATCCTCACGTGGCCGCCGACGGCCTTGGGGGCGTGATATTCATCGGACAGCGCCCAGCACACTTTCTCGGGAAACCAGGTGGGCACGGTCACGGCCAGCACCCCGCCGGGGCGCAGGATCCGGGCCAACTCGGCCAGCGCCGCATCGTCGGAGTCCACATGCTCGAGCACCTCCGAGGCGATGACCCGGTCGAACGAATGGTCGGGGAATGGCAGGCGGGTGGCATCGCCCTGTGCGGCCTGGCACGTTCCGTGGTACTGCTCGCCGGCGTCGGACATGGCCGCGAACGTGGCCCGCACTTGGGCCAGCTCGGCTGATGCCAGATCGCAGGCCACCACTTGGGCCCCCCGCCGGGCGGCCTCATAGGCGTGGCGGCCAAACCCGCATCCCAAATCGAGCAGCCGCTCTCCGGGCTGCAACCCCAGGCGGTTGTAGTCAACGGTCAACATGGCTGATTCAAGAGCCGCGGTGGGTGATCGTGGCTATCGGTTGGGCTGCCACTCGTCGAGCAGGGCTCGATAGTGCTCTGCCGTCTGCTCGGCGGTGTGGCGCCAGCTCCACCGGCTGATCACTCGCTCCCGCCCGGCTGCACCGATTCGAGCCGCCATGGCCGGATCGTCCAGCACCCGGCCCACTGCGGCGGCCAGCGCTTCGGGGTCGCCGGGAGGCACTGACACGCAGGTTTGGCCGTCGGGGCCAGCCACCTCGGGCAGGGCCCCGCCGGTGGTGGCCACCAGCGGTGTGCCGCTGCACATGGCCTCGATGGCGGGCAGCGAGAATCCCTCGTATAGCGACGGCACCACCGCCACCGAACTAGTGGCGTACAGCTCCACGATGCGCTCGTCGGGCACCCCGGAGATGAACTCCACCACCTGACTGAGGCCCAGGCTGGCAATGGCCTCCGCCGAGGTTCCCCCCTCGCGGGGCTTGCCGATGACGATGAGGCGCACATCTCGCTCGGTGCGGAGCTTGGCCACTGCTTCGAGCAGGTAGCGCAAGCCCTTCATGGGCACATCGGCGCTGGCCGTGGTGATGATCTGCTCGGGGCGGCGCTCCACACCGGGCAGCGGGCGGAATTGCTCGGGGTCCACGCCCACCGGAACCACGTGCATGAGCCGGCGTGGCACCTTTTGGTCGCGGGCGATGTCGTCGAGCGACGACTCCGACACGGTGATGATGCGCTGGAGGCGTCGGGCCACCCGGGACTGCATCCGGGTGAAGGAATACCAACGCCGCTTGCCCAGCCGCTCTACTGGGGTGCGGGCATGTTCGAGCTCTAGTTGGCGGTCGACGGTGATGGGGTGGTGGATGGTGCCCAGCACCGGCAGCCCGTCTCGTTCGATGGCCAGCAGCCCGTAGCCCAGCGACTGGTTGTCGTGAACCAGGTCGAAATCCCCCATTCGGGAGCGCAGCATCTGCCAGGCTCGGATGGAGAAGGCCAGCGGCTCCGAAAAGGCGCCGGTCATAAACGAGCCCACCTCGGCGGCGTCGGCCCACGACTTGATCTCCCAAAATCCCGGCATGCGTCCGGGGTGGGCATCGTTGAAGATGTCGAGGCTGGGGAGTTGGTGCAGCGGCACCCGGTCGTCCAATACCGGATAGGGCTGTCCGCTCAGCACCTCAACGTGGTGACCGAGGTCGGTCAGCGCCCGGCTGAGGTGGTGTACATACACCCCTTGTCCGCCGCAGTGGGGCTTGCCCCGGTACGACAAAAGGGCGATTTTGAGCGGGCGATCCGCCGAGACCATAACCCCACAAGGCTTTCGGAATTCAGCTGGTTTGGCAAATGCTCAGGTACTGGGATCAGCGGTTATCTTTGCCCCGTGCGAGCGCTGGTTCAAAGGGCTGCCGAGGCCCGGGTTCGGGTAGACGGCGAGGTGATCGGGGAGATCGGCCCCGGGTTGTGCTGCCTGATCGGCGTGACCCACGACGACGACGCCGACACGGTAAAGAAGATGGCCTCCAAGCTGTGGAACCTGCGCATCTTCACCGACGAGAACGGCCACATGAACCTGTCGGTGGCCGACACCAGCGGCGAACTCCTGGTAGTGAGCCAGTTCACCCTCTACGGCGACATCAGCCGCGGCCGCCGCCCCTCGTTTCTGGCCGCCGCCGCCCCCGACCAAGCCGCCGCCCTGATTGACGACCTCGTCGCCGAGCTCCGCACCCTAGGCGCCACCGTAGCCACCGGCTCCTTCGGCGCCATGATGGCCGTAGACCTAACCAACGACGGCCCCGTCACCCTCATGGTGGAGATCTGATCAACCGGGGTTTCGGCTGGGTGGCGTGGTGCTTCTTGGGCGGAACGCCCAGGCCGTGACCAGGGCGGCTGCGGCTAGGGCGAGCATGGGCCAGGGGCCGGAGCGGGTGGCTAGGGTTTGGCCGGTGCGGAGGTCGATTTCGGCTTGGATGACTTTGCGCTCGGAGACGGCGGTGCGCTGGTGGACGTTGCCGTCGGGGTCGATGAAGGCGCTGAACCCAGTGGGGGCGGCCTGGGCCACCCAGCGGCCGGTTTCCAGGGCTCGCAGTCGGGAACTGGCAATCTGCTGGGTTTGCACGATGGTGAGCCAATAGCTCGCCCCGTTTGTGGGGTTCAACAGCAACTCACCGCCGTCGCCGATGGCGTCTCGGGCCCGATCCTCGAAGAAGATCTCCCAACTTATGGATATCCCGAGGTGGCCCGCCGGAGTGTCCAAAGCCGCCGGGGTGTCGCCCCGGCGCATGTCTCGGGCCGGCAGGTAGTCGGGGGCCAGCGGCTCGATCAGGGACCGCAGGGGCACGTACTCGCCGAACGGCACCAGCCGTACCTTGTCGTAGCGGCCCAGCATGGTTCCGTCGGGGGCGAAGACCGCCGCGAAGTTGGCCGCTTCGGTGGCTGACACGTCCTCGACCACCCCGGCCACCAGCGTGGTGTTGAGCTCTTGGGCCAGTTCGGCCAGTCGCAGCCGCTCTTCGCTATTGGCAAACAATCCGTGTACGTCCACCACGTCTTCGGGCCACACCACCAGGTCCACCGGCGACTGGACCACCTGACTGGCTTCCAGGTGCCGCTCGAACACCACCCCCGGTTCGGTGTTGGCCGCCCGGGTTCGCTGTGGCCCGCCCCCCTGCACCACGGCCACGTCGATGGTGCCGATCGCGGAGCCCCGGGGAGCCAATGCGGCCCAGCCCAAGAAACCCAGCACCACTACGGCCAGGGCTAGTGCGGCTTGCCATCGGCGCTCCAGTGCCGCGGCCAGAACCATGGCCAGGGCCACGGTCACCCCTACCAGGAGCAATGGCCCCAATACCCGCACGGTGGTGGCCCACGGGGTATCCACCTGGCTCATGGGCAGGGTGGCCAGGGGCACCCCGCCGAACGGCCAGCGCCACCGGATGGCCCCGGCCAGCACGAACAGGCCGGGCAGCGCCACCCACCGGCTGAGCCCCGGCGGACAGGCGGCTCCGGCCAGGCCGTACAGCACCGAGAACACCACGCAGACGGCCAGATAGCCGGGGAGGGTGAAATCCACCATCCAGAATGTGGCTGGAAACAGCCAGCCCGCCCCGAACCCGAATCCCCGCCACGCCCTTGCCCAGATCGGCTGGTCGGCTATGAGGCGTTCGAAGGCCACCAGGCCCACCAGGGCCAGCGGCCACCAGCCCCACGGCGGCATCGACAGAGCCACCAGCCCGCCGGCCGCCAAGGAGCCCGCCGCGGTCCACCCGCTCTTGTGGGCCCATACGGCGAGTCGTGGGCTGCTCATCGGGCGATTGCGCCCTCGGTCATGCTGGTTCGGGCCGCTTGTCGGCCTTGGTTGATGCAGGCGGGAAGCCCCAAGCCCCGAGCCCACGCTCCGGTGACCTGCAACCAGGGGGCGTCGTGGGCCAGCGTCTGCTCGATGTCGGCCACCAACCCCAGATGTCCGGGGCGGAATTGGGGCAGCGACTGTTCCCACCGGCTGATGCGCACCGCCTGGGGCTTGGCGTCCAGCCCCATGGTTGCCGCTAGGTCGGCCCGCACCGCGTCCAGCAACGCATCATCGTCCATAGCCAACGCCCGTTCGTCCCTAAACCGCCCCGCCGATACCCGCAGCACCACCGTGTCGGCCGACCCGATGTGGGCCCACTTGCTCGATGCCCAAGAGCAAGCGGTGATGGTCCGGCCTTCCACTGCGGGCACCAAGTAACCCGACCCCTCCATGGGGTGATCCACATCGACGGCGTCGAAGGCCAGAGACGCCAACACCACCGAGGCGTAATCGATGCTGTGCAGCAGACCGGCGGCGTCCGCCGACACCGGGGCCACCAGCGCACCCGCCGCGGGCGCGGGGAGGGTCACGATCACCTGGTCGGCGTCCAAGCCGCCCAAGTCATCCACCGGCGAAGACAGCCGCAACCGATCGCCCAATCGGTCGGCCAACTCGTCGGTCAGCCGTCCCAGGCCGTCAGCCAGGGTATAGAACACCGGGGCACTGGGGTCGGCCGTTGAAGACGCGGCCAGCCGACGCAGTTCCTGCACCAAGCTGGAGCCGCGAGAGGCGGCTTCGGCCAACTGAGGCACCGCCGCCTTCACACTCAGATCGTCTATCGAAGAGGCGTTGATCCCCCCGAGCAGCGGGTCTACCAGCCGGTCGGCCATCTCGTCGCCCAGCCGCCGCCGCACCAGGGTGCCCACCGACTCATCCTCGGCCAATGACGAACCGGCCAGGTCGGGCTCCTGGCGAGCCCGGTCCACCCCCTTGGCAGACACGACCCCCGAGGCGGCCAAGGCGTCGAAGTCCAGCGGCACCCCCAGCACGTTGGGCTGGGGAATCGCCCGCAGACCACCCCGTGAGTACACGAACGCGGCTCGCTGGGCGGGCGACACCAGGCCACAGTCCAACCCCAGCTCCTGGCAAAGCTCCACCGCCCACGGCACCCGGGCCAAGAACGCATCGGGCCCCTCGTCCACCGGCTGACCGGCTAGCTCCGAGGTGAGAATCCGGCCCCCGGCCCGCTCGGCAGCCTCATACACCGCCACCTCGGCCCCGGCCTTGGCGGCCTCATAGCCCGCGGCCAACCCGGTGATGCCCGCGCCGACTACGGCTATTCTCACGGAGCGACCTTGTATTCGTGGACCAACTCCACCACCTGCTCCAGCACTTCGGGGTCGGTCTCGGGCAGCACGCCGTGGCCCAGGTTGAATACGTGCCCGGGCTGTCCGGCGTTGCGGTTCAGCACGTCGGTGGCCTGCTCGGCCACCACCGGCCACGGGGCCAGCACCGCGGCCGGATCCAGGTTGCCCTGCACGGCCACGTCGGGCCCCAGCCGCTCTCGGGCGTCGTCCAGATGCACCCGCCAGTCCACCCCTACAACGTCGGCCCCCGCCTTGGCCAAGAGCTCCAGCAGTTCGCCGGTGCCCACCCCGAAATGGATGCCCGGTGCTCCCGTACCCCTTTCACCCAATTCAGCGAACACTCGCTCGCTGGCCGGCAGCACATACCGCCGGTACTCATCGGGGGCCAGCGCCCCCGCCCAGGAGTCGAACAGCTGGAACGCCGAAGCCCCGGCGTCGAGCTGCGAGCCGATGGAGGCGATGGCCAGGTCGGCCAAGCGGTCCAACAAGGCGGCCCACAGGCCGGGGTCGCGGTGCATCAACGATTTCGTGAGGGCGTGGGTGCGAGACGGCCCCCCTTCCACCAGATACGAGGCCACAGTGAACGGTGCTCCCGCAAAGGCGATCAACGGCACGTCCAATTCGGACACCAGGTTGCCCACGGTCTCCAGCACATAGGGGGTATCGGCCTCGGGATCGAGCGGTCGCAGCCGATCCAGGTCACGGGCCTCCTTGAACGGCTGCTCCACCACCGGCCCCACTCCAGGCACGATGTCTACCCCGAAGCCGATGGCGTGGGTGGGCACCACGATGTCGGAGTACAAGATGGCCGCGTCCACCCCGTAGCGGCGCACCGGCTGAAGGGTGATCTCGGTGGCCACATCGGGGCGGGCGATGGTCTCCAGCATCGAGCCCTCCCCCCGAATGGCCCGATACTCGGGCAATGACCGCCCCGCCTGGCGCATGAACCACACCGGAACCCGCTCGACGGGTAGGCCGCGACACGCCCGCAGAAAGGCGTCGTTGGCGATGTCAGCACCGTCAGACACGCCCAAACCGTACTGATCTACGAGCCTCCCAGTGCTATCGCCCAATGCTGGTGCCCCAGTACCATTGCCCCAGTACGATCGACGGAGTGCGCCGGTCCATCGACGACTACCCCTTCGACCCCGCCGATCTCCCCCCCGGAGACGACGACGAGTTCTCTCCGGTCTCGTGGGCGGTGGCTATCGCCGACGACTACGAAGACGCCATCCCCCGGGTGGTGCTCACCGTCGAGGAAGTGGGCCAGGCCGGTTACGGGCTAGTGGCCCACCTGTCGCCGTCCCTGGCCCGCCGCCTGCGAGCCGCCATCGGCGACGCCCTCAAAGAGATCGGCGAGCCCCTCACTTCTTGATCCTCCAAAGACGTACTAGACTTGAACGTTCGCTGATTTTGCACTGAGTCTGAGGAGTCTCCGATTCATCCCGATCACACCGCGGAACAGACATACATAGATCAGGCCCACCAAGCCCTCGAATCGGCTCGGGAGAGAGCCCTGTCGCTGAAAGACATGGTGGAAGTGGGCGCTGGTGGCACCCACCAGGCCCGCTATGAGCGGGAGATCATCTGGGACTCCATTAGCACTCGCCTCAGCGCCTTGGACATTGGTGACGCCTCGTTGGTGTTCGGCCGCCTCGACTGGGCCGAGGAAATGGGCGGCGACCAGCTCTACGTGGGCCGGGTGGCGGTGTGGGACGACGATCAGGAGCCCGTAACCATCGACTGGCGGGCACCGGCGGCCGAAGCCTTCTACCGGGCCACCGGCGGCGAGCCCATGGGCCTGTCCCGCCGCCGCCATTTCGTCACTCGGGGCCGGGAGTTGCTCGGGGTGGAGGACGAGTACTTCGGTGAGGGCAACGGACGCGGCCGCCTGCCCCTGGTGGGGGAGGCCACGCTGCGAGCCGGTTTGGAGGCCGGGCGCACCGGTCGGCTGGCCGACGCCGCCGCCACCATCCAGATCGAGCAAGACGCCATCATCCGATCCCCCCTGCCCGGCGTTCTGGTGGTACAGGGCGGCCCTGGCACTGGCAAGACGGTGGCCGCCCTCCATCGGGCCGCCTACCTGCTCTACACCCATCGCTTCCCCCTTGAAGGCCAGGGAGTGCTGGTGCTCGGTCCCAACCGCCTTTTCCTCACCTACATAGAGCAAGTTCTGCCCTCGCTAGGGGAGGCCGGCGTTGAGGTGTCGATGCTGGCCGACCTGCTGCCCGGCACCCGGGTGAAGGGGCTCGACAACCCCCAGGTCTCCCGCATCAAGGGCGACCTGCGAATGAACTCCGTACTGCGCCGGGCCCGCCGCGACCGGCAAAGACCGCTGCGCTCCGACATATCGGTGGGCTTGGGCCTTCGACGGCTGCGTCTCACCGTGGACCAGAGCGGTGAGATCGTGCGCCAGGCCCGCAAGCGATTCCGTACTCACAATCGGGCCCGCAAATTCGTTGAAGAACAGGTGTACCAGCATTTGGCCGACAGCGCTTCCCGCACCGACAACCCGGGTCCCGACGTTGAGACGGTGCGCGAGCAGCTTCGCGGCAGCGTGGAGTTGCGCGAGGCGCTGGAGTGGATGTGGCCGGTGCTCACCCCGACCCACTTCCTCCACGACCTGTTGGGCTCAACGGCCCTGCTCCGCTCGGCGGCCGGATCGGTGCTCACCCCCGATGAGACCGAACTGCTCTATCGTCCCCGGGCTGCCCATGCCTCCGAAGTGGTGTGGACGGCCGACGACGCCCCCCTCCTCGATGAGTCCTTGGCCCTGCTGGGTCCCCGTCCCGGCCACAAGCTAACCGACTCGGTCCGCACCTACGGCCACATCGTGGTGGACGAGGCCCAAGACCTGTCGCCGATGCAGCTCAGGATGATCAGCCGCCGCTCGCTCAACGGGTCGATGACCGTGGTGGGCGACATCGCTCAGGCCACCTCGGCGTGGGGGCACGACTCCTGGGACAGCGTGATCGAGCATTTGCCCGGCGACAAGGAACCCCGATTTGCCGAGCTGACCATTGGCTATCGCCTGCCCGAACCCATCATGAAGGTGGCTGCCCACGTGCTTGACGCCGCCATTCCCGGCCTGATTCCACCCCGGTCGATCCGTATTGAGGGTCGGCCCCCCCGTTTCGTGCCCGCCATCGCCCATCAAGCTGCCCCCTCAGGCAACGGCCAGGGCCGAAAAGCCAGCCCCAGCGGACTGGTGGGCGCCGTCGTTGACGAGGTGAAGGCCGAACTGGGTGCGCTGGCTAACGGAAATCTGGCGGTGATCTGCCACTCTGGGCAGTCCGATGCCATCGCAGAGGCTTTGGGCGACGCGGGAGTCGACTATGGGCTGGTGTATGAGCGGGGCTTGGAGTTTCGGGTGACGATCGTCCCGGTGGAGCTGGTGAAGGGTCTAGAGGTGGACACGGCGATCGTGGTGGAGCCCGCCGATATCTGCGAGAAGCTCCCCATGGGGATGCGAGCCCTCTATGTGGCCATGACGCGGGCCACCCAGCGCCTGGTTGTGGTGCATTCCCGCCCGCTTCCCAAGTCCCTGCTCCCCAAGGAGGGATGAGACGATGGCCCACGACCCCCGCAACCTCAGCGACGAGATGAACGACTTCCTCAAGGATCGACACCTGGCGTCGCTCACCATCTTGCGCCCCGACGGCACCCCCCATGTGACCCCGGTGGGGTTCACCTGGGATCCCGACACCGCCACCGCCCGCATCATCACCTGGTCGGGGGCCAAGAAGGTGCGCCTGCTGGATGCGGCCGGAGGCGGGCCGGCCGCGCTGTGCCAGGTGGACGGCGGACGATGGGCAACGCTAGAGGGCCACGCCACCGTCACCGCCGATCCCGAACAGTGCACCGACGCGGTGGCCCGCTACGGCGAGCGCTACGGCCCGGCCAAAGACCGGGGCGCCGATCGCCGGGCCATCGTCATCGCAGTGGATTCTGTGTTGGGGAGGGCGTGATGACCCCCAAGGGAATCGGCCTCAGCGCCAACGTGCAGGAGTATCTGGTGGCTCACGGCGCCGGTATCGACCCCATCGCCCACGAACTGATCGAAGTCACTGCCGAATTGGGCGGCATCTCCCGAATGCAGGTCGCCCCCGAGCAAGCCGCTTTCATGACCCTGCTTACCCGCCTGCTCGACGTGCGGTTCGCCGTGGAGGTGGGCACCTTCACCGGCTTCTCGGCCCTGTCCATCGCTCGTGGCCTGGCCCCCGGCGGGCGGCTGCTGTGCTGTGACGTGAGCGACGAGTGGGTGAGCGTCGGCCGCCCGTTCTGGGACCGGGCCGGGGTGGCCGACCGGATCGACGTGGTGATCGCCCCCGCGGCCGAGACCTTGGCCGCTCTGCCGGATGATCCGCCCATCGATCTGGCCTTCATCGACGCCGATAAGCGGTCATACAAGGTCTACTACGAGGAGATCTTGCGCCGGCTCAGCCCCAAGGGGATTATCTTGGTGGACAACGTGCTGTGGGGCGGCCGGGTGGCCGATCCCGACGCCGACCTCGACGAGAACCCCGACACCGCCAGCATTCGGGGATTCAACCTCCATGTCGTGGCCGACCCCCGCACCACTCAGGTGATGCTGCCCATATCCGACGGGCTGACGCTTATAACTCTGGCCCCATAAGGTGCGCCACCGGCCCACGGCCGGCGCCCAAGTCCCATTCAGCCGAGCGCTCGATGCAGTTGCGGACAAACATCTTGGCGCCCACGATCGCATCCAAGGGCGCCACACCCCCTGCCAGCGCCGCGGCCACCACGGCCGAAAACGTGCAGCCCGTACCGTGGTCGTTGGCGGTATCGATCACCTCGCCGGGCAACTCACTCCACCGATTGTCATGGTGTATCCACTCCGTAGCGGTGACTTCTCCAGTCACTACGAACCATCCTGGGCACAGGGTCGCCAAATCGGTCGGTTCTTCAAACGCGCCCACCTCACCAAGCACCATGGCCTCCCTGGCATTGGGAGTGGCCACGGTGGCGTACTTGAGCAGCTCCAGGTAGAGCGCCTCGGCCCCGGCGTCTAGCAGCCGGGCGCCGGTGGACGACACCATCACCGGATCGACCACCAGGTTGGGCAGTCGTCCGGCCGCCGCATAATCAACCACCACGGCGATGATGTCCTGGTTGGCCAGCATGCCGGTTTTGACCGCGGCCACCGGCAGATCGTCGAGCACCGAGTCGAGCTGTTGGGCCACAAAGTTGGCGGGGATGGGGTGTACGCCCTGCACACCGACGGTGTTCTGTGCGGTCACCGCGGTGATCACAGCGGTTCCGTGTACTCCCAGCGCGGCGAAGGTGGCGAGATCGGCGGCTATTCCGGCTCCGCCGGAGGGATCCGACCCGGCCACGCTCAGCACCACTGGAGGGTTGGTCACGAGTTCCACTCATCGAGGATGGCGGCGATGGTCTCTTGGGGGTCGGGGCTGCGGGACACCGCTCCCTGCACGGCCACTCCAGCCGCCCCGGCGTCACGGCAGGCAGCCACCCGACCCAGGTCAATTCCCCCCAGGGCGTACACCGGAACATGGGCTTGTCGGGCAATCCGACTCAGGCCGCGCAGTCCCAGCGGTGGTCCGTAACCCGGCTTCGACTCAGTCTCGAACACGGGGGAGATGGTCACATAGTCCACCCCGTCGAGTTCGGCCTGGCGCACCTCGTCGAGCCCGTGGCACGACCGTCCCACGATGCCCTGGTACACCTTGGGGTAGCGGTCGAAGCCGGCCAGGTGGACCCCGTCGGCCACCGGGTCGATCATCGACGCCAGGATGAGACAGTCGGTTTGGCTTCTCATCAGCTTGGCCAGCTCGCGCCTGACTTGCGGGGGGCGGCCTTTGGCCCGGAAAACCACCGCCGGTGCACTCACCACCTCATCGGTGAGCACGAGCAACTCTGAGTCCAGAGCCCGCTTCGGGCTAAACGGACGCCGGTGGTCAGAACTGGGCACGGCCCTGGCTGGAGGTCGAGGCTTCGGCACCGAAGCGCTTGGGTATCCGTCCTGCCAGTCGAGCCCTCCGACCAGCCTCGGTGGCCAGGCGCATGGCGATGGCCATCTGCTCGGGGTCTCGGGCCCGGGTGATGGCCGACGCCACCATTACCGCCTCGCAGCCCAATTCCATGGCCACCGCCGCGTCAGAGGAGGTGCCGATGCCGGCATCCAACACCACCGGCACCGACGACTGTTCCACGATCATCTCGATGTTGTGGGGGTTGCGGATGCCCAGGCCCGACCCGATAGGCGCTCCCAGCGGCATAACCGACGCGCACCCCAGGTCTTCCAGGCGACGGGCCAGCACCGGGTCGTCGTTGGTGTAGGCCATCACGACGAAGCCGTCGTCCACCAGCGTCTCGGCCGCCTCCACCAACTCGATGCCCTCGGGCAGCAGGGTGATGTCGTCGGCGATCACCTCCAGCTTCACCCAATCGGTTTCGAACGCCTCCCGGGCCAGCTTGGCGGTGAGCACGGCATCGGCCGCGGTGTGGCATCCGGCGGTGTTGGGCAGCACGTCGAGGCCGAGGCGGTCGATCACCTCCAGTACCGAGCCAGTGGCTTCGGGCGACACCCGGCGCAGCGCGACGGTGACCAGCTCACACTCTGATGCGGCCAGCGCTCGTTCCAGCACGGACAGGTTGGGCGCCCCCCCGGTGCCGGTGATCAGCCGGCTGGTGAAGCTCCTCTCAGCCACGGTCCACGAGTCGCCCATCTACCCTCCCTGGGCCGCCTCGAGTATTTCTACCCGGTCGCCTTCGGCTAGTTGGGCGACGCCCCACCGGCTGCGGGGCACAATCTCTCGATTGACCGCCACGGCCACCCCTCGCTGGTTGGGGGCCAAGGTGCTCACCGTGCAGTCGGTGGCCACTTCTCGGCTTTCCCCGTTGACAATTACGACCATATTGACACAATCATGCTGACACGCTTATGCCGATATCTGGCTGAGGTGATCGGAAATCCCGGCTTTGGGGTTGTTGCTGGCGCGGAAACGGTTGGGACTGAACGGGGAAAGGTCCACCGGCGGCTCGCGACCTTGCACGAGGGCGGCCACCGCGGTCGCAGTGATGGGGGCGGTGAGGATGCCGTTGCGGTAGTGGCCGGTGGCGTAGACGATGTCGTCGTCGCCCGTGCCGATGATGGGGGCATTGTCGGGGGCACCGGGGCGCAGGCCGGCCCACGTCTCCACCAGGTCGATCTCGCTCAGCCCCGGAAGCAGGGTCAACACATCGCGGAGCAGCTCGTAGACGCCGCCCGCGGTAACCCGGGTGTCGAAGCCCTGCTCCTCCTGGGTGGCGCCCACCACGATTTCTCCGTCGCTGCGGGGCACCGCGTACACGCTTGAGCCTCGCACTATCCCTCTCACCGGCAGCCGCAACAACCCCTCGGGGCCGCTCAAGCGAAGGATCTGCCCCTTGACGGGCCGGATGGGCAGGTTTAGTAGCCGGCCGGTCCACGCCCCGGCGGCGACCACCACCTGCTGGCAGGCCATCACCCGGCCGTCATCGGTCACTACCTGATTGCGGGTTACCTCGGTGGCCGACGCCGGGATGGTGGGCACCTGGTCGAACAGTTCGGCGACCACCCGACGGGGGTTCACCTGGTGGTCGAGCGGAGAGTACACCCCGCCCCGCACGCCGGGGGCCAGCAGAGGCTCCCGGGTCCGGCATTCCCGACTGCGGAGCCGCTCCACCGGCAGGCCCTCCTGTTCGTGCAGGTCGCCCAAGTTGTCGAGTTGCGCCTTGTCGTCGGCGTCGTAGGCCGCCATGAGCATTCCGTTGCGGCGGTAGTCAACGGCGGCAACCCCCAAGTGATCGGCAAACGCCGGCCATGCTTGGCTGGCGGCCAGGTTCAAACTCAGGATATGGCTCTCTCCCCAATAGGCCTCGTGGATAGGGGCCAGCATCCCGGCCGCCGCGTGGCTCGCCCCAGTGCCGGGCGCAGGGTCGAGCACCACCACCTCGGCACCGTCTTGTTGAAGCTGCCAGGCAGCCGACAGACCGATGATGCCGCCACCCACCACTATCACATCGGGCATTGCGGGGACTTCAGCCATCGAGGGCCTCCAGCAGCTCGGCGGTGGCTGCGGTCGGGTCGGCGGCGTGGGCTACCGCGCCGATCACCGCCACGCCATGGGCCCCGGCGGCCAGCAGCTCCGGCACTCGGGCCGCGGTGATGCCGGCGATGGCGATCACCGGGATGTCCACCGAGGTGGCCACCTTCTCCACCCCGGCCGGCCCCAGTGGTTCGGGCAGTCCGGTTTTGGTGGCGGTGGCATACACCGGGCCCACTCCCACGTAGGAGGCGCCATCGTCTTGGTGGCGAAGGGCGGTGTCGGGATCTCGGGCGGTGCCCCCCACCAGCCGATCGGGTCCAATCAAGCGCCGCAGCACCGCCACCGGCAGGTCTTCGGCGCCGCCGTGGACCCCGTCGGCCCCGGCGGCCAGGGCGATGTCGGCCCGGTCGTTCACGATCACCATGGCGTTGGCCGACTTAGCCGCGGCCACGATGCGCTCGCACTCGGCCAGTACGGCGTCGTCGTCGACTCCCTTGATCCGCACCTGCACCGCGGGCGCGCCGCCCCGAAAGGCGGCATTGGCCAGAGGGGCCCCATCCGCGATGATGTGCAACCGGGGCACGACCAATCTCAAGACCCGGCCGAGTAGATCTCGGCGCCCTTATCCCGGAACTCGTCGGCTTTGGTCTTCAGCCCCAACTCGATGGCCACCGACTCGTCCACCCCCTGGCGGGCGGCATAGTCCCGCACGTCCTGGGTGATCTTCATGGAGCAGAACTTGGGTCCGCACATGGAGCAGAAGTGGGCCGTCTTGGCTGGCTCGGCCGGAAGGGTCTCGTCGTGGTACTTCAGCGCCGTCTCTGGGTCGAGCGACAGGTTGAACTGATCGGCCCAGCGGAACTCGAACCGGGCTTTCGACAGAGCGTTGTCCCACTCCTGCGCCCCGGGATGGCCCTTGGCCACATCGGCGGCGTGAGCAGCGATCTTGTAGGCCATAACCCCGTCTTTCACGTCGGCCCGGTTGGGCAGACCCAAGTGCTCCTTGGGGGTTACGTAACAGAGCATGGCCGTTCCGTACCAGCCAATGTTGGCCGCCCCGATGGCCGAGGTGATGTGGTCGTAGCCCGGCGCCACGTCGGTGGTGAGCGGACCCAGCGTGTAGAAGGGGGCGTCTTGGCACCACTCCCGCTCCAGGGTCACGTTCTCTTTGATCTTGTTGAGCGGCACGTGGCCCGGCCCTTCGATCATCACCTGCACGTCGTGGGCCCAGGCCCGGCCGGTGAGCTCGCCCAGGGTCTCCAACTCGGCCATCTGAGCGGTGTCGTTGGCATCGGCGATAGACCCCGGTCGCAGGCCGTCGCCCAGCGAGAAGGCCACGTCGTAGGCGGCGAAGATCTCGCACAGCTCCTCGAAGTGGGTGTAGAGGAAGTTCTCCTGGTGATGGGCCAGGCACCAGGCGGCCAGAATCGACCCGCCCCGGCTGACGATCCCGGTGGTGCGCTCGGCGGTGAGCGGCACGTAGCGCAACAGCACCCCGGCGTGGACGGTCATGTAGTCCACCCCCTGCTCGGCCTGTTCGATCACCGTGTCGCGGTAGATCTCCCAGGTGAGCTCTTCGGGCTGGCCGTTGGTCTTCTCCAGCGCCTGGTAGATGGGCACGGTGCCGATGGGCACCGGCGAGTTGCGGATGATCCACTCCCGAGTGGTGTGGATGTCGGAGCCGGTGGACAGGTCCATCACCGTGTCGGCCCCCCATTTGGTGGCCCAGGTCATCTTCTCCACCTCCTCGGCGATCGACGACGTGACCGCCGAGTTGCCGATGTTGGCGTTGACCTTGGTCAAGAACTTGCGGCCGATGATCATCGGCTCCGACTCGGGGTGGTTCACGTTGGTCGGAATGATGGCTCGGCCCCGGGCCACCTCAGAGCGCACCAGTTCGGCGTCGAGCCGCTCGCGGGTGGCGATGAACTCCATCTCCGGGGTGATCTCGCCTCGCCGGGCATAGGCCATCTGGGTTACCGCCCGGTCTTTGGCCCGAAGCACCGGAAGGCGCTCGCCCAAGAACGGGTCGGAGGCCTGGCCGGTGCGCACCGCCCGGCGGCCGTCGTCGCGCAGATCAGCCATTCGACCCGAGATCTCGGTGGTGTCGCCCCGCTCGGTGATCCAGCCCAGCCGCAGCGGCGGAAGCCCCACATTGGGATCGGAGCCGGGACCGCTGGTGTCGTACAGCATGAACGCCGGTTCCGGCTCAGTGAGGTTCACCTGGGTGAACGGCACCCGCACATCGGGTCGGGCACCGGTGACATACACCTTCTCCCGAGGGGGCTTTTGGTTGGCTCCGCTGATTGGCGCGTCGCCGTTGGTGCTCTCGCTCATCATCATCTCCCTTCGCCGGCGTTATCCGGATCAGGTTCAGCGGTCGGTGCCAGCGGACACCCTCTCAGCCCGACGATCCTCGAGCTCCCGCGTGGTTGTCGCCCTTAGTCTGCCACACCCCGCCGACGGCCGAGGTAGCGGTTGATGAGGGATTGGGTGGAGGAATCGCGGGTGGGGTTGGGGGATGTGGTGCCGGTGAGTTGGGGGGCGATGGTGGTGGCCAGGGTCTTGCCGAGTTCTACTCCCCACTGGTCGAAGGGGTTGATGCCCCAGATGGTGGCTTGGGTGAAGACTTTGTGCTCGTAGAGGGCCACCAACTGGCCCAGCGAGCGGGGGGTGAGCTGGTCGGCGAGGATGACGGTGCTGGGGCGGTTGCCGGGGAATTGGCGATGGGGATCGTCTGTGTCGGGGGCGCCGAAAGCCAGGGCTTCGGCTTGGGCGAACAGGTTGGCCATGAGGAGGTCGTGGTGTTCGAGATGGCCGTGGTTGGAGCGGCAGAAGCCGATGAAGTCGGCTGGGACGATGTCGGTGCCCTGGTGCAATAGCTGGTGGAAGGCGTGCTGGCCGTTGGTGCCGGGCTGGCCCCACACCACCGGGCCGGTGGCGGTGCCCGCCGGGGTGCCGTCGGCCCGCGCCGACTTGCCGCTGCTCTCCATGTCGAGCTGTTGGATGTAGGCCGGGAACAGGGCCAATTCCTGGGAGTAGGGGAGCACTGCGTAGGTGGGCCATCCCCAGAAGTTGCGATTCCAGATGCCGATCAGCCCCAACAAGGCGGGCAGGTTCTCGGCCCACGGGGCGGTGCGGAAGTGCTCGTCGATGTGGTGCATCCCAGCCAGCATGTCGGCGAAGGCATCGGGGCCGACAGCGATCATGAGGCTTAGCCCCACCGCCGAGCCCAGCGAATAGCGGCCACCCACCCAGTCCCACATGGCGAAGACGGCTTCGGCGTCGATGCCGAAGTCCTGGGCTTCGGCGGGGTTGGCGGTGACCGCCGCGAAGTGCTCGCCAGCCCGCTCGGGCCCCACGGCGTGAGCGATCCAATCCCGGGCGGTGCGGGCATTGGTCAGGGTTTCGATGGTGGTGAACGTTTTGGACACCACGATGAACAGGGTCCGGGCCGGGTCCAAGCCTCGGGTGACCGACTGAAAATGGGCCCCGTCCACATTGGACAAGAACCGCACGTCCAAATCGGGATGGGCGAATGACTCCAGCGCGGCGGTGGCCATGGCCGGTCCCAGGTCCGACCCGCCGATGCCGATATTCACCACCGCCTGCCACCGCCCACTGCGAGCATCAGCCGCAAAAGCAGCCACGCGGTCGAGCTCTTCACGGACTTCGGGCCGGGGGTCAGGGTGGCGCAGCGCGGTATGCAAAGCAGGGCGGTTCTCGGTGGTGTTCACCGGCTCGCCGTTCACCATGGCCTCGATCCGGCCCCGCAGATCAGCCCGGTCGGCCAAGGTGGCCAGCAATCCGACCGTCTCTTCGCTCAGGCGGTTCTTGGAGTAGTCCAGCAGCAGCCCGTCTGTCTCGGCACAGAGCCGCTCGCCCCGGCTGGGGTCGGCGGCGAACAGATCGCGCAAGTGAACCCCGTCGAGTTCTGCTCGGTGGGCGCTCAGCGCCTGCCACTCGGCGGTGTCTTGCATGTCCGCAGCGTAACCGGGGCGCCAGTTGCCGCTGTCCGACTATTCGTAGGCGATGGCTTCCAAGATATTGAGGCGGCTGGCTCGGCGGGCAGGAATCGAGGCGGCCAGCAGACCGGCAACCGCCACTATCACCAGGTAGATCCACAAGGTGCCCCACGGGATGGCGAACGACGAGACGAAGGCATCAGGAATTATCTCCACTGCGGCCCAACCGAACAACACCCCAATGGTGATGCCCATGAGCCCGCCGAACACGGAAACGATGCCTCCCTCCCAACGGATCATGCGCCGGGCCTGGCGTCGGGACATGCCCACCGCCCGCAGCAGGCCCAGTTCCCGGGTCCGCTCGAACACCGACAGGGCCAGGGTGTTGGCCACCCCCATGAGGGCGACCACCAACGAGATGGCCAAGAACGCATTTACCACCCCCAAGAACGTGTCGATCTGGCCTTCTTGCGTTTCTTGGAATTCAGCCTGGTCTCTTACTTCGAGCTGGGGGTAGGCCAACGTGACCCGATCGAGGGCACCCCGGGCCTGTTCCGCGGTGTAGCCCGGAGCGGTGAGGGCGGTGATGATGGCGTCCTCCTGGGCGATCAGGTATCGGTCCCAGTCAGAGATGTCGATCAGCCAAGAGCCCACCACCGCGCTGTCGGCAAAAATGGCGGCCACATCGAAGGTCGCAATCTGGCCGTCGGAGAACTGCAAATCCAGCGTGTCGCCGACCCCCACCGACAAGTCTTCGGCCTGATCGGTGTGCAAAGCGACGTCGCCGGCCCCGGTGCCGTCCAGGGTTCCGTCCACAACATCGATGTCGAAGTGCAATGGGAGTACGTCCATATCGGTGGCCCCGATGTCGTCGATATCGCCGTCGACCGGTGACCGGATCCCTTCGAAGCGGAAGCGGAAGGACAGCACCGATGACACTTCGGGCTGCTCTCTCATCTGTTGGGCAGCCTGCGGGCTGAAGCTGGCGGTGGGGTCGCCGCATGCTCCCGAGCAGATGAGCCAGTCGGCTCTGACCGACCGGTCGAGGGTGTCTTCCAGGGTTTGCTTGAACGACTGGCCCAGAACCGAAACCATCGATACCAGGGCGAGGCTGATCATGAGCGCCGAGGCGGTGCTGGCTGTGCGCCGGGGGCTGCGCTCCGCGTTCTGACGGGCCAACCGCCCGCTCACCGGAGAGAACTTGGCCGGTAGCCATCCCAAGATTCGGGACACCGGAACGGCAAAAGCGGGGCTGATCAGGTTCATCCCCACAAACACCAGCAGGGCGCTCATTCCGAGTAGGGACAGCAGTGATCTGGTGGGGAAGTCGCCCACCACCGCCACCACCATCATGGCTAGCCCGAGGATCAACACTCGGGCCTGCCCCAGCGGTGGGGGTAGGTTGCGGCCTCCGATGAAGGCCAACAGGGCGCCGATCAACGCGGTGGCGACGATCAATAGCGCCGACTCCGAGACGATCCCGAACGCCACCAGGATCACGCTGACTGTGGTGAGCAGCTTTTCTAGCGGAGAAGAACGGCGCGCCTTGGTGAGGCGGGGCGGCATGTTGCCGGTGAGCGCAGCCATGGGCGTCACCCGGCGGGCTCGCAGGGCGGGCCAGACGGCTGACAATGCGGTCACAACCACCCCGACGAAAATGGCGGCCAAGATCGAATTCAATCCGACCACGATGGGAATGTCCGGCAGGTTGGCGCCGAAACTGCCGATCATCCACTGGATGCCGAGGGAGATGAGCACACCCAAACCCAGTCCAGCGGCGCTGGCCACCACGCCGACCGCGACGGCCTCTCCAACCACGATGGCGGTGATCTGCCGACCGCTGGCCCCCACAGCCCGCAAGAGCCCCAGCTCTCGGGTGCGCTGGCTCACCAAAATGGTGAATGTGTTGTTGATGATGAAGGCCGACACCACCAGGATCACCACCGCGAATCCCAGCATGAAAATCTCGAAGAAACCGATGAACTCGTTGAACAGGTCGCCCTGCTCTTCCACCAGATCCTCGTTGGTCACCACCTCCAGGCCGTCGTCCAATACCGCGGCGACGGCTGCCGAGGCCGCCTCTGGAGAAGTATTGGGCTCCAGCCGGATGTCGATGCTGTCGTAGCCCCCACCGTTATGCAGGAGCTGACGGGCCGTCTCGATGTCCCACGCCGTCATCTGCGCCCCCGCGGTGGCGCTCTCGCTGGTGCCGTAGCGGAAGAGCCCGACCAGGGTGAACGACTGGGTGCCGCCCGGAGTTGAGACCCGGTAGCGTTCGCCGACCACGAAGCCGTTCTCTTCGGCGGTGTCGGCGTCCATGGCGAACTCGTCGGGACCCGTGGGGGGACGGCTCACCCCGTCGGGCCAGACCTTGAGCGCCCCTAGGGAATCGTCTTCGGGCCAGCCGATGCCGATCTGCGGCGGCCCGAAGATCTCGAGCGCCTCGCCGTCGGCGGTGATGGGGACCACATTGAGCTCTAGGACTGTTCCGACGGCAGCCGCCACCCCGTCGACCGACCGCACATCATCTAGGAGGTCGGGGTCTACCTGCGTCCCGCCCTCTCCCCGTTCGCCGAAGACCAGTTCGGAGCGCACCGACAGGTCGACCCCCTCGAAGATGTCCTCGGAGAGGTTGTCGAACGTGGAGCGGAGTCCGGAGGTGGTGACCAGCACGCCGACGGTGAAGCCAACGCTTACCACCACCGCCAACGTGGTCAGAAAAAACCGGATTCGAGTCCCAGCGATGCTCTTGAGGGCGTAGCGGATGAGGGACATGGCGCAGGAATCTTACCGGGGGAGTGGAGGTTTTCTTACTGGTGGGCGATGGCCTCAAGCACATTGAGGCGGTTGGCCCGGCGAGCGGGGAAGAAGGCGGCCAACATGCCGGCCAAAGCCGACACCACCACGTAGATCACCAGCGTCAACCACGGCACCGATGGGCTGGCGATCAAGTCGTTAGGGAAGGCGGCCGCCGCGAGTGAGCCGGCGACCACGCCGGTAGCCACTCCGATCAGCCCCCCGAAAACGGCCACGATGATGCTCTCCAAGAAGATTGCTCCCCAGACTTGGGCCTTGGCCGTGCCAATGGCCCGCAGGAGGCCCACTTCCCGGGTCCGTTCGAATATCGACAAAGCCATGGTGTTGGCGATGCCCACCACGGCGATGAGCAGCGCGATCGCCAAGAACACGTTGATGATGATCAGCAAGGTGTCGATTTCGGCGACCCTGGACTCCCGGTATTCGGCTTGGTCCTTCACCTTGACTTGGGGGAACCCGGAAAGACGGGATTCCAAGCTGGACCGAGCCTGCTCCGGTGTGTATCCCGGTTCGGTGATTGCCGTCGCCAGGTTGACTTGGGGGCTGAGCCCGAGGTCGGCCCAGTCGCGGGAATCAATCACCAAGGGGCCGACAACAGACTTCTCGGTGTGAAGGGCCACGACGTCAAAGGAGGTGATTTGCTTGCCGGGGAACTCCAGGTCGATGCGGTCGCCCACACCGACGTCCAGATCATCGGCCAGGTCCTTGTGCACGAGCACATCGCCGGGGCCGGCTGCCTCCAAGCTGCCGGCAACGATATCCGGGCTGACATGGCGGGAGAACGAGTTGAGCACGGTCGCGGTCGCCCGGCGCTGTTCGCCATCGGTAGTCCGCACTCCGTCGGCGCGGAACTGGAAGGCCATCACCGACTCCAACTCGGGCATCGCCGACAAGATCTCAGCAGCCTCCGGGCTGAACGCCCCGAGTTGCGTGGCGAGCCCTCCCTGGTCGGTGTTGCAAGTGCCGGTGCAGACAAGCCAATCAGCCTGCACGGAGTCCTTTAGCTGGCCGGTCAGGGTCTGCTTGAAGGAAGTCCCCAGCACGGTGACCAGCGACACCATGGCCAGCCCGATCATGAGCGCTGAGGCGGTGGTGGCCGTGCGGCGGGGGTTTCGGGCCGCGTTCAGCCGGGCCAATCGCCCGTTGACGGTGAACAGCCGGTCGGCCGGCCACCCCAGAATCATCGACATCGACCGGGCCACCGACGGGGTCACGATGTTGACCCCCAGCAGCATCAGCAGCGCTCCGAGGCCGAGGGGAAGAACGAGTTCGGAGGAGGGAAGGTCGGAAAACAGGCCAATCAGCAGCAGAATCACTCCCGCCCCGCTGACAGCACCCCCCACTAGCAACGTGCGACGCCGGTTGAAGGGGTCGATCTCGGCGTCGTCGGCCAGGGCCACCATGGGCGTCACCCGGCGGGCCCGCATAGCCGGCCAGATGGCGGTGATCATGGTGACACCGATGCCGATGATCACCGCGGCAACAACCGTCCACCCACCGATGATCACCTCGGAATCGGGTAGGTGAGCACCGGCGCTTTCCAGTGCGCTGCGTATGCCCAGAGACACCAAGATGCCAAGACCAAACCCCAAGATGGTGGCCACGATCCCGACCAACAGGGCTTCGAAACCCACGACTCGGGCCACTTGCTGCCGACCGGCACCCAGAACCCGCAGAAGTCCCAACTCCCTGATGCGCTGTCCCATGACCAGGGTGAAGGTGTTGTAAGTAATGAACGCCGAGATGATCAAGACGATGACGGCGAAAGCCAGCAAGAGGTTCCGCATCATGTTGATGTTGCTGTCGAACTCCGCGTTGCTCTCTTCGATCTGTTCCTGCTGGGAGACGACTTCGATGCCGGGGCCGAGGCGGGCACTGATCGCTGCGGACACCTCATCGTACGTTGCCCCTGGCGACAGCTGCCCGTGAATGAGGTCGTAGCCGTTGCCATCGTGCAAGAGCTGCCGGGCCGTTGTCATTTCCCAGGAGACCGTCTGAAGCGCAATGCGGGTCTCGGGATCGAGGAAGTACATGTAGCCGACCAGCTCGAATTCCTTAGTGCCGGCGGGGGTGGCCACTTCGTAGCGCTGGCCGATGACGAAGTCGTTCTCCCAGCCGGTGAATTGGTCGATGACGAATTCGTCGGGTCCGACGGGAATGCGGCTGACCCCGTCTGGATAGGGGTAGACCGTGGTCAGCTCCTCGGCTTCCGGCCAGCCGTATCCCATTTGTCGGCCCTGGCCGGGGTCCACGGCCTTGCCGTCGCCGTCGATGGCCACGACGTTGAATTCCTGCGCCAAACCAGTTACTACTTCCACTCCGCCAATCGACATGAGCTCATCGGTCAGCGACACGGGGAGCAGGGGCACGCCCTCGTTGCGGTCGCCGACGTCGGAGGCGGCGCGAACGGTGAAGTCGTATTTCTCGTAGATCTTGCCCGACAGGCTGTTGAGGGAGGAGCGGAGCCCGTCGGTGGAGATCAGCACGCCGACAGTGAGGGCCACGCCGACGATCACCGCCACCGTGGTGAGGGCGAAGCGAACCTTGACGCCGGCGATGCTTCGGAGGCTGTACCGCAGGAGTGTCATCGACTGACTACCGGATCACAATTGCCGAAGTGAGGGTGACCCAGCCGCGTGCAATCTCAGTCGTCCAGATCCTTCATGTACTCAAGCACTTCTTCCATAGTGGCCCCCTCTTGAATGGCCCGAACGAACTGGCCCACTTGCAGGATCTTCATGTAGTCGAGGATCTGCTCGGCAGTGGGATTGAGCATCTCGCCTTGGAGAAGGCCATCGGCCAAGAACACCGTCCGGTCGGCGTAGGAGGCTGCTTTGGCGTCGTGGGTGACCATCACAATGGTCTGGCCCAAATCGTCGACCGCATCGCGCATGAACTTCAGGACGTCGTTGCCCGACCGGGAGTCGAGGTTTCCGGTCGGTTCGTCGGCAAAGATGATCTCCGGCTGGCTGGCCAGCGCCCTAGACACCGCCACCCGCTGCTGCTGGCCTCCCGACAGCTCATTGGGCCGGTGGGTCAGTCGATCGCTCAGTCCCACGGTGGCGATCACGTTGTCGACCCACTCCTGGTCGGGCTGGCGCTTGGCCAAATCCATAGGCAGGGTGATGTTCTCAATCGCGTTGAGCGTGGGGACCAGGTTGAATGCCTGGAAGATGAATCCCACCCGATCGCGGCGCAGCATGGTGAGCTCTTTGTCGGTGAGGGTGCTGAGATCGGTGTCGCCGATATAGGCCTGGCCTTCGGTGAGGTTGTCGAGAGCGGCCATGCAGTGCATGAGCGTGGACTTGCCTGAACCTGACGGGCCCATGATGGCGGTGAACTTGCCTTGCTCGAAGGTGATGTCCACCCCGGCGAGGGCTCTGACTTCGGTCTCACCCGACCCGTAGATTTTCACCGCTCCCACTGCTCGGGCGGCGGCCATGATGTCGGTGGCCAGAGTGGACGCGTCGCTCATGAAAATGGCACCCCTTCGGCGTAGCCCAGTTTTTCCTTGGTGGAAAAAGAGGAATTTATGGCTGGGACACTACACGAAGGTAGGGCTTTTGCTCGTCCCAACCGTCGGGGAAAAGCTCCGCGGCTTCTTCGTTGGAGAGGGCGGGCACGATGATCACGTCGTCGCCGTGCTGCCAGTTCACCGGAGTGGCCACCTTCTTGGTCGCGGTGAGCTGGAGCGAGTCGATCACCCGCAGCACCTCGTCGAAGTTGCGCCCGGTGCTGGCCGGGTAGGTGATGGTGAGCTTGACCGTGTTGTCGGGGGCGATCACGAATACCGAGCGCACCGTCATGGTGTCGCTGGCGTTGGGGTGGATCATGTCGTAGAGATCGGCCACCGCGCGATCGGCGTCGCCGATCATCGGGAAGTTGGGGCGGATGCCCTGGGTGTCCTCAATGTCTTGCGACCAGGAGACGTGGTCGTCCACTGAGTCGCACGACAGGCCGATGACCTTCACGTTGCGGGCGGCGAACTGCTCGGCCAACCGGGCCGTGTAGCCCAGCTCGGTGGTGCATACCGGGGTGAAGTCCTTGGGATGGGAGAACAGAACCGCCCATGAGTCTCCCTTCCACTCGTGGAAGGAGATGCTCCCCTCAGTGGTGTCGGCGGTGAAATCGGGAGCGGTGTCGCCCAGTCGGATAGCCATTTTCGGCTCCTTGTCGTACTGCGAATCGTGGAAATTTGTTCGCCCATCCTACCCCGTTGGGCCAATACCTGACTAAAGAGGTCTGGATTATTTCCTGCCCGTCGAAATCGCCATCGGGAGGCGTAGGGTTCTAATAGTGGACGACGAGACTCAAACCGGCGGATGGCACAAGGTCCTAGAGCCCGAGGAGCTGGCTGAGGGGCGGGTTCGCACCGTCACTGTGGGACGCCACAGCTTGGCCGTCACTTGCTATCAGGGGGCTTTCGGCGCCTTGGACAACCGCTGTCCTCACCAAGGCGGGCCACTGGGCGAGGGGTCCATTGAGAACGGCTGGCTGCGATGTCCGTGGCACGGCTACGACTACAACCCCCTCGACGGCTCCCCGCCGGAGGGATTTGACGACGCTCCGGCCTGCTTCCCGGTGCAGGAGCGGGACGGCGGTGTGTACGTGGAACTGCCCGCCGAAGCGGCCCGAGTGCGCACTGTGTCGGACGTGATGGTGGAGACCCTGGTGAGCTGGGGCGTGCGGGCCGTGTTCGGGATGGTGGGCCACTCCAATCTGGGGTTCGCCGACGCCCTGCGGGAGGCTGAACAGAGGGGCGACTTGCGCTTTTTCGGCATCCGCCACGAGGGGGCGGCCTCGTTCGCAGCCACCGCCTACGGCAAGCTCACCGGCGAGTTGGCCGCCTGTTTCGCCATCGCCGGCCCGGGGTCTACCAACCTTATGACCGGGTTGTACGACGCCAAGGTCGACCGGGCCCCGGTGTTGGCCCTGTGCGGGCAGGTGCCGTCGTCAGTTCGGGGCCGGGGCGCATTCCAAGACGTGGACCTGGAGGGGGCGTTCGCCGATGTGGCCGCGTACAACCAGACCGTGTCGGCCCGGTCGGACCACGCCGAGCTCGCCAGCCTGGCGTGCAAAACCGCGCTGGTGCAGCGCGATGTGGCCCTGTTGGTGCTGCCGGACGAGGTCCAGGTGCAGCCTGCGGCCGAGGGCGCGGCGGCCGGCAGCCCCAACAGGGCCACGTCGGGGTGACCGCCCGAGCGCTGGCCGAGCGGCTGGCCGGTGGGGCTGCCTGTAGCGACCACCGGGCAGAGGTGGCTGAGCGGTGGGCCATCTGGCGGCGGGAGAAGGCATCCCGGCTGGCCGATGACCAGGGCCGAGGGGTCAACTCCGCCGTGGTGTTCGACTCGCTCAGCCGGCTGTGCCCGCCCGATGCGGTGATCGCGGTGGATGTGGGCAACAACACCTACTCCTTTGGGCGGTACTTCGAGACTCAGGCCCAGTCGGTGCTCATGTCGGGCTACCTGGGGTCGATCGGGTTCGGTTTGCCGGCGGCAATGGGAGCATGGGCCGCGGTGGGCCACCGCCGCCCGATCATCAGCGTCAGCGGCGACGGCGGGTTCGGCCAGTACGCCATGGAATTGACCACCGCGGTGAAGTATGAAATGGACATCACCCATGTGCTGTTGAACAACTCGCAGCTGGGCAAGATCTCCAAAGAGCAGCGGGCCGGCCACTGGGACGTGTGGCAGACCGCCCTCCACAACCCCGACTTCGCCGCCTACGCCAACCTGTGCGGCGCCCTCGGCCTCCAAGTCACCGCCCCCGACCAACTCGACGACGCCCTCCAAACCGCCCTCTCCCACCCCGGCCCCGCCCTCGTCGAGATCATCTGCGACCCCGACCTGGTATAAGCCGTTCAGGCCTAGGCCTTGCTTTTGGCCCTATTCATCTTCGGGGGTGCTTTTGCGGCGGAAGAGGCGGCGGATGCGGCCGCCGTCTAGGTCGGCGGTGGTGTCCTCGGGGGTGCCGACCGCGGTATCCAGGGCTTTTTTGGGTTGCTCGTCCAAGTCGAAGACCGATGTCGTGTCTTCTCTGACCACCAGCGGGGCCTCGAAGACAGGTTCGTCATCTTCGGGGTCTTCGGTGTCGCTCAGAGCGCTTTCCAGTGCGGCGCGGATTTCCTCCAGTTCGAACTCGTCGGTGTTCATCACCGCTCGCAGGTTGCTCATCGGCTCCGCGGAGAACTGGCGCAGGCGCTCGATCCACTCATCTCGGTACTGCACGTAGATGAGGTGCTGGCGGCGGGCGGTCTCGTAGTCGCCCTTGATCACCGCGAAGACCGCTGCCTCCCCGGCCACGTGCATGGCGCTCAGTTCGGCCCGCATCACCGGCGAGGGATGGCTGGCGATGGCCTCCCGCATTTTCGGAGCCAGGTCTTCGTGCCCGGCCAAGAGCTTGTCGCGGTTGCCCATATCGACTTGAAGACCCGAGGCGCTCATGTCGCCCAGCACCCTCTGGTGGTTCTCAATCCAGGCCGAAACCGTCTGGTCGTAGCGCCGATGCCATTCGGCCAGGCCTTCATGGTCGGGACGGGAGATATCCACCACGGCAGCGACTTCCCCTGTCGGGTCTTCAACCAACTCAAGTTTCGGTTTGCCGTTGTCACCGTCGGCTTCGTCCTCCGGGGCAGACAACTCGTCCCCACCGTCGAACAGCACGGGCCCGCGGCGCGGCGCCTCCATGTCTGAATCGGGAACCGGGCCGGGGAAGATGTCCCACAAGGCTGACTTCTTGCGGGTTGCCAAGGCCACGATGACCGCAATCAAGGCGCAACCCAAGATGATGACAGCTGGAATTACAAGTCCAGCGTTCACGACTCGCCGACCGTGCTGGTGGCCAGCACTCGAATTTTGGCGGTCGGGGCCGGGGTGGTGGCGGTGTGCTGGCGACACGACCAGCAGGTGTCGCGTGCGGTACCCCACCAGGTGACATCGCAGCGAGGGCACCACATGGTGGCCTTGCGCCGCGCCTTCGGAGCGAAGAGCCATGCACGAGCCGGAACGGCCATGCGCCCACACTAGAAGCGCGGTCGGCCGGAGTTGTGGATATCTGAAGGTTGTTCTCAGGCCAGAGATCTAGAAGGGTGATGACCTACGGCGCCGGCGCTTCATCCTCGGGCGGGATGATGAGCTGTTGGCCGACCTGAATCAGGTTGGCTGCGGTGATGTCGTTGGCCACCAATATCTCGTCCAGCGTCTTGCCGTACTGAAGGGCGATCCCCAGCAGGGTGTCGCCCTGCACCACGGTGTGGGTGCGCTCGCCGGGACGGACGGTGCCGTCGCTATTGAGTACCACCGGCGCGTCCTGGGGAATCTCGATCTCCTGACCGATGTTCAAGATGTCGGGATTCTCCAACTCGTTGACCGCGTCGATCTCTTGCCAGGTGATGCCGAACTCGGAAGCGATGGTGGCCAGCGTGTCGCCTGACCTCACCACATAGATAAATGCCTCCGGTGTGGATGTGGGCGTGGGGGTCGGGGGCGGGGTGGGGACCGGTACCTCGACGGTGGTCGTTGCCAACTCGTCGGTGTCCACGCCGATGGGACGATCTTCCGAAGTCGTCTCCCCTCCGCCGCCGCAGGCCGCGCCCAACACGGCCAACAGCAGCACCATCAACAACACTCGCGCCCGGCGCATGGCGACACCTCCTCTACTGCCAGTGACCCCCAACATTACGCAAAACACACCGAAACTAAAAAAGACGATTCTCGATGTGGGTTGAGAACTGCGACTGACCACATGGTGAACCGATGCTGACAACATGGAGGAGTGTCCACAGTCGGCATCTTGGTGAACCCGCGTTCGGGCAGCGATGTGCGGCGTCTGCTCACCAGCGCGGGCTCGTCGACCATCGAGGACAAGATCAGCATTCTGCGCCGCGTCATCCACGGGGCAACCGAGTCGGGGGCCGAGAATTTGGTGCTGACCCGCGACCCGTTTTCCATCACCCGGCGGGCCACCGAGAACCTCCAATTGCCGATAAAGGTGGAAATACTGGATCTGCCCTTGCATCACACAGAGCGTGATTCGATGGATGCGGCCCGGGCGATGCGAGACGCGGGGTGCGGCGCTTTGGTCAGCCTGGGGGGCGACGGTACCAATCGGGCATTGGCGCTGGGATGGCCGGACGCACCGCTGATCCCCCTGTCCACCGGCACCAACAATGCCTTTCCCATCCATGTGGAGCCCACCGTCGCCGGGGTGGCCGCCGGACTGATCGCCTCCGAATCGGTAGATCTTCGTTCCCACTCGCAACGGGCCAAAGTGGTGGCCGTGAAGGTGCACGGGATTGATGGCGAGCCCGACGTCGATATGGCGCTGATCGACGCGGTTGCAGTGAACGATCCCTACGTCGGCTCCCTGGAGTTGTTCGACCCCGAGACGATGATGATCGGCGTGCTCACCCAAGCTGATCCCGCGGCCATCGGCTTCAGCGGCCTGGCCGGAGCCGTGCTGCCCTGCACTCCCGCAGAGGAGCGCGGGGTGGTGCTGGAGTTCACGCCCCCCAGCCGCAACCCGGGGCGATTGGTGCGGGCCGCGCTGGCACCAGGATGGTTCGCCACCGTCGGGTTGGCCCGAAGCGAATACCTGGAGCTCGATGTCCCGGTGCAGGTGGCGGGGCCGTGCCTGCTGGCCTTCGACGGAGAACGCAGCCGCCGCCTGGGCCCTGACCAGACGGCGTCGCTACAGGTGGAGCGCAGCGGCCCCCGGGTTATCGACGTGGGGGCGGTAGTGCATTCAGGGGCACGAACGGGCGCGTTTGAGGTACGCGTGGGAGACTTGGACACCTGAGATTCAAACGAGGCGTGGGAGACTTCAACCTATGAGCGCAGACATCGTCATTCGTGGAGGAACCGTGGTGGACGGCTCGGGCGAGCCGGGGCGGGAGGCCGATGTCGCCATCACCGGGGACCGCATCAGCGAGATCGGTTCGGGGTTGTCGGGCAAGGTGGAGTTGGACGCCAGCGGCCAGGTGGTGGCCCCTGGGTTCATCGACATACACACCCACTATGACGCCCAGGTGTTCTGGGATCCGGCTCTCACACCCTCGTGCTACCACGGGGTTACCTCGGTGATCGCCGGCAACTGCGGTTTTTCCATCGCGCCCACTCGGGCCAGCCACCAAGACCTCATCGCTCGCACGCTCGAGAACGTCGAGGACATGAACGTGGACAGTCTGGCCGAGGGCATCCCCTGGGACTTCGAGACGTTTCCCCAGTACCTCGACTCCATCTCCCGCCGGGGCATCGCCCTCAACTTCGGGGCCTACATCGGCCACACTGCCCTTCGGCTATTTGTGATCGGCGATGAGGCCTACGAGAGAGCCGCCACCGACGAGGAAGTGGCCCGCATGGTTGAGGTAGTGGCCGAGGCCATCGACGCGGGCGCGGCCGGGCTGGCCACCAGCTTCGCCATGACCCACCGGGGCGCTGATGGCCTGCCCATCCCCAGCCGGTTCGCCACTCGGGACGAGTTCGAGTCGCTCATCGGGGTGCTGGGCCAAAAGCGCCGCGGCGTGGTGTCGGTAGCCCCTGGCGAGCAGGTGGGCATCGACGACCTCTACACCTTGCAGCCCCAGGTGGGCGTGCCGTTCACCTACGGCGCTTTGCTGACCTTCCCCAACGGGAATCACGTGAAGAGCGCGGCCCGTAACCGGGAGGCATGGGAAGAGGGCATTGAGGTGTGGCCCCAGGTCACCCCCCGCCCGCTCACCTTCCAAATGGTGATGGCCGATCCGTTCACCCTCAATGTGAACCCCGAGTTGGCTGCCTTGATGAGCGAAGACCAAGACGCCCGGCTCAAGGCCTACGACGATGAGGACTGGCGCGATCGCACAGCAGAGGCCTTCGAGCACCAAAAGGCCATGCGACCCCGGTGGGAGACGTTCCAGATTGCTGAGTCGGCCTCCCGGCCCGAGCTGATCGGCCGGCGGCTCACCGACGTGGCCGCCGAGCAGGGAGTGCGCCCCCTCGACGTGCTGCTCGACACCTCAGTGGCCGACAACCTGACCACCCGGATCAGCTGCATAATCGCCAACGACGACTCCGAAGGGGTGGCCATGCTGTTGCAGCAAGATGGCTGCACGCTGGGCCTGTCGGATGCCGGTGCCCACGTGGGCCAGCTTTGCGACGCTCCCCAAGCCACCGACTTCTTGGGCAACTGGGTACGCGATCGAGAGCTCATGCCGGTGGAGAAGGCCGTGCGGAAGCTCTCCGCCGTACAGGCCGACATGTTCAACCTGGTAGACCGGGGCTATCTGCGGGAAGGGGCGTTCGCCGACGTGGTGGTGTTCGATGCCGACACCGTGGCGCCGGGACCGCTGCGCCGAATCCGGGATTTCCCGGCCAACGCCGAGCGGCTCACCGCGGATGCCTCCGTGGGCATCAACCATGTGCTGGTGAACGGCACCCCCATCCGCCGCGACGGCGAGATGGACCCGAGCGGTGTGGACGCCCATCCCGGCGACATCCTGCGCCCCTCTGCCCGTTGAGGGCTTCTCGCTGACAGTTCGCGAAGAATTCACCAAAGTCCTCTGGCGCTTCTCGCTGACAGTTCGCGAAGAATTCGTCAAAGTCCTCTGGCGCTTCTCGCTGGGGCGGGCCTATGCTGAGAGTGAAACCAAGAGCGACAGCGTGGTCGTTCCCACATGATGACGAGGAGATCGCCATGGGGGAAAACACAGACTGGCGCATGGAGCTGAGCAAGGCAGGGGCTGGCCTGCAAGAGCTGCTTTCTGAGGGTATGCCCACCAACAATCCCGACGAATGGGTGCACCGACTCGAGGACAAGCTCGGACAGCTCAGTCGAGCATTGACCGGCTTCTGCTCGGATTGCGACCTCGGACTGTACGACGACTGCATCGAGTTGGCCCCTCGCTTGGTGCCCCAGGTGAACAAGATCCGCTCGGAGCAGGTTCAGCTCCAGGCCTCAGTGCAACAGCAGATCCAGCGCCTGCACGCCCAAGAGCCCGACCCCGGTCTGCAACAGTCGATGGCCGCCATAGTCCACAAGGTGGACCAGCTCAACCATCACGCCGTCGACCTGGTGTACAGCGCCTACGACACCGATCTGGGTGGACCAGGCTGATCCCTAGCGGGTCGCCAAATCTTCAGAGTTGTCCGAACTGGCGATCGCCCGCGTCACCTAGTCCGGGCACGATATAGGCCCGCTCGTTGAGGCCATCGTCGACTGCTGCGGTGAACAGGCGCACGCCGGGGGCAGCGGCATCGAGCGCCGCCACGCCTTCGGGGGCGGCCAGCACGCACACTGCGGTGATCTGCCCGGCCTCGGCTGCGGCTATCCGCCCGCAGACATAGGCCAGTGATCCCCCGGTGGCCAGCATCGGCTCCAGTACCAGCACCGACTGACCTCCAAGATCGTCGGGCACGGTGTTGAGGTAGGGCTCGGGCTGGAACGTCTCTTCGTTGCGGCGCGCTCCCAGAAATCCCACCGCGGCCTCCGGCAGCAGCTTGCGGGCCGCGTCCAGCATCCCCAGCCCGGCCCGAAGCACCGGCACAAGAAGCGGGGGATTGTCGATGCGCACCCCGGAGGTCGGCGCCAGCGGGGTATCGACTCTCACCGTTGTAGAGGGAAGGTCTCGCAAGGCTTCGTAGACCAGCATCTGGCTCAAGTCGTCGAGGGCTTGGCGGAAGTCCGGTGAAGGGGTGTCGGCTCGGCGCAGCTCGGTCAGGCGAGCCTGCACCAAGGGGTGTTCGACAACCGTGACGTCCATGGTCTCACCCTAGACACCCCTGTCGAATGCCCCACTGTTGAGGCCCAGCCCTATCCTTTAGCGGGTGAGCGATCTGCTGGCTGCCGAAACCCCTACGGGGATTGCCGACGCGGTGGCCGGAGTGCGCATAACTCCCGTGGACGCGGTAGGGCTGGAACTGCGGGCCGCGTTGCTGTGTACCCGGTCGATCAAGACCTCTTCAAAGGCGGCCGCCCTGGAATTGGCCATCCGGGTCATGGATCTCACCACCCTGGAGGGTGCGGACACCCCTGAGCGGGTCCAGGCTCTTTGTGCCCGCGCCCATCGTCCCGACGCTTTTGACTGGTCGGTGCCCCCGGTGGCCGCGGTGTGCGTCTATCCCGAGTTGGTGCCCGTAGCCGCCGAGGCACTGGCCGATAGCCCGGTGGCAGTGGCCAGTGTGGCCGGGGGGTTTCCCGCCGGGCTGGCCCCTTTGGAAGTTCGCCTAGCGGAGATCGCCTGGGCGGTGGCCGCCGGAGCCGATGAGGTGGACATCGTTTTAAATCGCTCGGCGTTTCTGTCCGGCCGGTATCAGAAGGCCTACGACGAGATCGCCGCGGCCAAGCAAGCCTGCGGGTCGGCCCACCTAAAGGTGATCTTGGAAACCGGTGAGCTGGGCTCCTACGACCAGATCAGGCGGGCGTCCATGCTGGCCATGGTGGCCGGAGCCGACTTCATCAAGACCTCGACGGGCAAGATCGGTACCTCCGCCACTCCACCTACGGCCCTGTGCATGGCCGAGGCCATCCGGGACATGGCCGAACAGACGGGCAGAGCTGTGGGGCTGAAGCTGGCCGGAGGCATTCGCACGGCCAAGCAGGCCTGGCACTATCTGGTGATTGTGGGCGAGACGCTGGGTCCGGGGTGGCTAACGCCTGATCGATTCCGGCTGGGGGCGTCCAGCCTGCTCAACAATGTGCTCATGCAGCGCTCCAAGCTGGGCGACGGCCGCTACCAACGGCGAGAGGACTTCAGCGTTGACTGATCGTTCAACTCCGGGCCAAGAGGTGGAGCCAGCTAGTGGCTTCAGTCTGGAGTACGCGCCTGCCCCCGAATCGGTTGCTCCGGTACGCCTGGCCTCGCAATATGGCCTGTTCATAGGGGGCGAGATGGTGGAGCCGGCCGCCGGTCGGTTGGCTTCCACGGTGAATCCCGCCACCGGGGAGGCGCTGGCCGAGGTTGGTGTGGCCGACGCGGCCGACGTCGACCGGGCAGTGATTGCGGCTCGTGCCGCCTGGGAGGGGGGCTGGCGCGATCTGCCCGGCGCCGAGCGGGCCAAGTACCTCTATCGAGTAGCCCGATTGCTGCAAGAGCGGGCCCGGGAGTTCGCCGTCTTGGAGACTATGGACGGGGGCAAGCCCATCCGGGAGTCCCGTGATTTAGACATCCCCCTGGCCGCAGCCCACTTCTTCCACTACGCCGGGTGGGCCGACAAGCTCGATTACGCCTTCAGCGGTCGCCGAGCCCAGCCGCTGGGAGTGGCCGCTCAGATCATTCCGTGGAACTTTCCCTTGCTGATGGCAGCCTGGAAACTGGCTCCCGCACTGGCCTGCGGCAACACCGCGGTGCTCAAGCCGGCACCCACCACCCCGCTGACCGCATTGCTGCTGGCCGAGGTGCTGCGCGACGCAGAGCTGCCCCCTGGTGTGGTCAACATCGTCACCGGCGACGACACCGCTGGTGCCGCACTCGTCGCCCATCCGGGGGTGGACAAGATCGCTTTCACCGGATCCACCGAAGTGGGCCGGGCCATCGGCGCTGCCGTGGCCGGGACCGGCAAGCGCCTCACTCTGGAGTTGGGGGGTAAGGCGGCCAACATCGTGTTCGACGACGCCGCCCTCGACCAGGTGACGGAGGGCATCGTCAACGGCATCTACTTCAACGGCGGCCAAGTGTGCTGCGCCGGCTCGCGCCTGCTGGTGCAGGAGACGGTGGCTGACACCGTGGTGGGCAAGCTCCAGCGGCGCATGGACAATTTGCGGGTGGGCGACCCGCTGGACAAGAACACCGACATCGGGGCCATCAACTCCCAAGCCCAGCTCGATCGCATCACCGAGCTGGTGGCCTCCGGGGTGGCCGAGGGCGCCGATCTTTACACGCCGGAGTGCGTGCTCCCCGACCGCGGTTTCTTCCACCCGCCCGCGATGTTCACCAACGTGTCCACTGCCCACCGCATCTCCCGAGAGGAGATCTTCGGGCCGGTGCTGTCGGTGCTCACCTTTCGCACCGCGGAAGAGGCGGTGGCCAAGGCCAACAACACGCCGTATGGATTGTCGGCCGGCATCTGGACCGAGAAGGGGTCGCGCATCTTGTGGATGGCCGACCGGATGCAGGCCGGCGTGGTGTGGGCCAACACCTTCAACCGGTTCGACCCGGCCAGCCCGTTCGGCGGCTACCGGGAGAGCGGCTACGGACGCGAGGGCGGCCGGGCCGGTCTCTTGCCCTACGTGGAGTTGGTCACATGAGCAGTCGGCTGTCGGTCAAAAAGACCTACAAGCAGTTCATCGGCGGAGCGTTTGAGCGCTCAGAGTCGGGCCGGTCGTACCCGGTGGTCGGGGTCGAGGACCGGCTCTTGGCCCATGCTGTCCAGGGGTCCCGCAAAGACGTGCGCGACGCAGTGGCTGCGGCCCGCTCGGCTCAACAGGGCTGGGCCGGTCGGACCGCCTACAACCGGGGCCAGATCTTGTACCGGGTGGCCGAGGTGATGGAGTCTCGCCGGGACGAGTTCTGCGCCGAGGTGCTCCGGGCGGGCGACGGTCAAACCGAGGCCGCCGCGGCGGAGGAGACCGCCGCCTCCATCGACCGCTGGGTGTGGTACGCCGGTTGGGCCGACAAGTTCGCTACCGTGCTGGGCGGGGCCAACCCGGTGGCTGGTCCCTATTTCAACCTCAGCGTGCCCGAGCCCACCGGCGTGGTGGGGATCGTGGCGCCCGACGAGCCCCCCCTTCTCCCGCTGGTGTCCCGGCTGGCCCCGGTGATCGTGTCGGGCAACACCGCGGTGGCGTTGGCTTCCGAGCGCTGCCCGCTGGTGGCCATCACCCTCGCCGAGACCCTGGCGCTGAGCGACGTCCCCGGCGGGGTGGTCAACATCATCACCGGGCGTCGCGACGAGTTGGTGCCCCCGCTGGCCGACCATGTGGCGGTGGATGCGCTGGACCTCACCGGTTGCGATGCCGAGGGGGCCACCGACGCCGCCAGGCAAGCGGCGGCCACCATCACCCGGGTGGTGAGCGCTTCGGCAGCCGAGCGGCAATGGGCCGACGAAGGCGCCCAGAGTCCCTACCTAATCGACGCCTTCTGCGAGACCAAGACCGTGTGGCACCCCAAAGGACGATGAGCCCAGGGCCCTTTGTCTTCGGCGTCGACCTCGACGGAGTGTGCGCTCAGCACACCTTGGCCTTCCGCAAGATCGTGGCCCAGGAGAAGGGCGTGCCTGAGCAGTCGCTCACCCTGGAGTGCAGCTGGGGGTTTGAGGAGTGGGGTTTTGAGGACGGGGACTTCGAGACCTACCACCGCCAGGCAGTGGTGGAGCATCGGATGCTGGCTGACATGCCGGCCATGCCCGGTGCCTCAAAGGCGTTGTGGCGGCTGTCGGAGGCCGGGGTGTGGATCCGCATCATCACTCATCGGCTGTACACCAACTGGGACCACGCCATCGCGGCAGGCGACACGGCAGAGTGGCTCGACAAGGCCAAGATCCCCTACCGCGATCTGTGTTTTGTGGGCGGAAAGACCGCGGTGGACGCCCATGTCTACATAGAAGACGCCCCCCACAACGTCGAAGCCCTCAGATCCGAAGGCCGAACCGTGATCGTGTTCGACCAGCCCTACAACCGTGATCTGGAGTCTCCCCGTGCCACCTCCTGGGAAGAGGTGGAGACGATGGTGTACGACGAGTTGGCCGCCCACCAAGGCGCCGTCCAACACCAACTCCCCACCTTCGACCCCAGCACCGACCGCCTCAGAGGCCGACCGGACTGAAATTGCTACTGGTCGGCCAGCCAGGGGGGGAGTTGGCGGATGTCGGAGAGCTCCACCCAACTCTTGTGGGGGGAGATGGTGGCCTGCTCGAGGTCCCAGGTGAGGTGGTAGGGGATGTGGACGCCCCTGCCGCCCAGGGCGACGACGGGCTCAATGTCGGAGCGTACCGAGTTGCCCACCATCACGAATCGGTCCACGGTGATGCTGTGTCGGTCGAACAAGCGGGTGTAAGTGGCCTGGTCTTTTTCGGCCACGATCTCCACGGCGTCGAAGTGGTCGGCCAGCCCTGAGGCGGCGATCTTGGTCTCCTGGTTCCACAGGTCGCCCTTGGTGATGAGCACCAGGCGATAGCGGTGCTCCAGGTCTTCGATGGTTTCGACCACTCCGTCGAGCAGTTCCACCGGATGGGCGTGCATTTCCTTGGCCCAGCCCACGATGGTGTGAATCTCTTCGGCGGTGATGCGGCCCTCGGTGGCCTCGATGGCGGTCTCGATCATCGACAGCACGAACCCCTTGATGCCGTAGCCGAAGATGGCCACGTTGTGCCGCTCCAGCTCGATGAGCCGCTCGTGGAAGTCCACGTCGGGCAAGTAGCGGGCCACGAGATTGGCCATGCGCTCCTCGTAGTCGGCGAAGATCGACTCGTTGTGCCACAAGGTGTCGTCAGCGTCCAGCCCGACAGTGTCGATCATGCTGGGTCGATCATGCTGGTCATGGCCCTACAGAGCGAGAGGTCCGTAGGCCGGCTTGATGATCTTGTTGATGATCTCCAGCCGCTCATCGAAGGGGATGAAAGCGCTCTTCATGGCGTTGATGGTCAGCCACTGGATGTCAGACCAGTTGAATCCGAACTCATCCACCAACTGCGTCACCTCTTGGGTCATGGAAGTGGCGCTCATCAGGCGGTTGTCGGTGTTGACCGTTATCCGGAACCGCAGGTCGCTCAGCACCTTGATGGGGTGCTCGGCAATGGACGGCGCTGCCCCGGTATGGACGTTGGAGGTGGGGCACAGCTCCAACGGGATGCGCCGGTCTCGCACAAAGGCGGCAAGGCGGCCCAGACGAGGGGCGCCGTCGGGGCCGAATTCGATGTCGTCGACGATGCGGACCCCGTGGCCCAGGCGCTCGGTGCCGCAATACTGCACCGCCTCCCAGATGGATGGCGGGCCGTAGGCCTCCCCGGCGTGGATGGTGAAGTGGAAGTTCTCCCGCTGGATCAGGTGAAAGGCGTCCAGGTGCCGAGTGGGAGGGTTGCCGGCTTCGGCCCCGGCGATGTCGAAGCCGACGACGCCGTTGTCGCGGTGGCGCACGGCAAGCTGGGCGATCTCCAGGGAGCGGGCTGCGGTGCGCATGGCGGTGAGCAGGGTCCCGATGCGGATTCTCCGATTGGCGCTGCCCGCTTCGAAGCCGGTCACCACCGCATCCACCACCTCATCCAGACTCAGCCCGGCCTCCGTGTGCAACTCGGGGGCGAACCGGACCTCGGCGTAGACCACGCCGTCGTCGTCCAGGTCTTCGGCGCATTCGGCCGCCACCCTCTCTAGGGCATCGCGAGTCTGCATTACCCCCACGGTGTGGGCGAACGTCTCCAAGTACAGGGTGAGGTCGAGGCGGCTGGCCCCTCGCACCATCCAGCGGGCCAGATCGCCAGCGTCGGCGGTGGGCAGGTTGTCGTAGCCCGTCTCCGCCGCCAGCTCGACCACGGTCTGCGGGCGCAGGCCGCCGTCCAGGTGATCGTGCAGCAACACTTTGGGAGCGCCCCTTACTTCTTCGATTGTCGGGTGAATCACTGGCCTAAGGCTACGCAATCCGGTTGGCGATCAGGCGGCGAGGTTCGGGAGAGGTGTCGGTGATGGTCAGGGCCGACGAAAGGGCCTCGTGGACGGCGGGCAGGCGAGAAGCGTCGTCGGTATGGAGTTCGGCTATCACATCCCCGGCAACCACCTGGTCACCATGCACTCGGCGCAACTGCACTCCCGCCACTGCTGACACATCGTCCTCTTTGCGGGCCCGACCTGCGCCCAGCCGCCAAGCAGCCACCCCGACGGACAGTGCGTCGATGCGGCGGATGATTCCGCTAGCCGGGGCGGTCCATTGATCCACCTCCGAGGCGACAGGCAGGGGAGCGCTGGGATCGCCGCCTTGGGCGGCCACCATGGTTCGCCAAGCGTCCATGGCCCTTCCCGAGGCCAACACCTCGGCTGGGTCGGCGTCCAGACCAGCCAGGGCCACCATTTCTCGGGCTAGGGCCAGCGTCACCTCCACCAAGTCAGCGGGACCGCCCCCGGCCAGCGCTTCGACCGACTCGGCCACCTCGAGGGCGTTGCCCGCGGCCAGGCCCAACGGCTGGTCCATGTCGGTGAGCAGCGCCACAGTGTTCACCCCGTGGGCGTGGCCCAGTCCCACCATGGTGCGGGCCAGCTCCTCGCCCATGGCCGGGTCGGGCAGAAATGCCCCCGAGCCGAACTTCACGTCCAGCACCAGCCCGGCGGTGCCCTCGGCGATCTTCTTGGACATGATCGAGCTGGCGATCAGAGGGATCGAGGCCACCGTCCCGGTCACATCCCGCAGGGCGTACAACACCCGGTCGGCCGGAGCCAGATCGGCGGTGGCCGCAGCGATCACCGCACCCACATCTCGAAGCTGGGCCAAGAACTCGTCATAGCTCAGCGCAGCCCGCCACCCGGCGATGGCCTCCATCTTGTCGAGCGTGCCCCCGGTATGACCCAGGCCCCGCCCCGAGAGCTGGGGTACCGCCGCTCCGCAGGCGGCCACCAGCGGGCACAGCACCAGCGACACCTTGTCGCCCACCCCGCCGGTGGAGTGCTTGTCGACCGTGGGCCGGGCCAGGCTCGACAGGTCCAACCTTTGGCCGCTTTCGATCATGGCCGCGGTCCAGGTGGCCAGCTCCCGAGCGGACAGACTGCGCCACACGATGGCCATGAGCAGCGCGGCGGCCTGTTCGGCGGGGATGGTTCCGGAGGTGACCCCGTCGATGAACCAGATGATCTGCTCGTCGCTCAGCTCATCGCCGTCTCGCTTGGCGACAATGAGATCGACCGCGTTCACGCTCGCTCCTTGAATCGAAGAGCTTGGGCGATACGCAAGTCAGAACAGTTCACGGCAGGTCGTCGGGGCCGAAGGCGCCGGGCAGCAGGTCGCCCACGGTGTGGGTCTCGTTGACCTGGCAGCTGGCCCCGCCGGCCTCATAGAGCAGTTGGCGGCAGCGTCCGCACGGGGTGAGCGGGTTCCCGTCGCCATCGGTCACCGCCACCGCCACCAGCCGGCCGCCTCCGGTGCGGTGCAGGTCGCCCACCAGGCCGCATTCGGCGCACAGGGTGAGCCCATAGGAAGCGTTTTCCACATTGCACCCCGACACCACCCGGCCATCGTCGGTCAGCCCGGCCACTCCTACCGACAAGTTCGAATACGGGGCATACGCTCCGGCCGATGCCTGTCGGGCGGCGGCCCACAGCTCATCCCAAGGAATCGCCTGCTCTGCGCTCATTTGGCCTCTTTTTCTATCTGCTTCGATGGAAAGGCTGGCCCGCGGCCGCCGGTGGGATAGACCGGCCTACCGCCCCGGCCACCACTACCAGCGTGACGATGAACGGTAGGGCCTGGAGGAACTCGCTGGGTATCTCAAAGCCACTCACTTCCACCCCCAAGAACTGGAGGCGGGTGCCCAGTGCCCGAGAAAAGCCGAACAGCAGCGCCCCGCCGAAGGCCCCCCATGGCGTCCACTTGCCGAAAATAAGAGCGGCCAGAGCGATGAACCCGGCGGCGTTGGTTATGTTGTCCTCGAATCGGGCTTGCGATTCCATCGAGAACCACGCTCCGGCCAAGCCGGCGATGAGTCCGCCCAGGATCACCGACTGATAGCGGATCCTCACCACATTGACCCCCAGTGTCTCCGCCGCGTGGGGGTTCTCTCCGCACGAGCGCACCCGCAGTCCCCACGGGGTGCGGTACATGACCACCCAGGTCCCGATTACCACTACATACATCAGCCAGTAGATGGGCTGGCCCCGGAAGACCTGGTCGCCGATCACCGGGATCTTCGACAGCAGCGGCAGGCCGAATTCCGAGGTGCCCACCCCCGTGGTGATGCCGCTCTTGACGATCACCTCCGAGCGCAAGAAACCGGTCAGCCCTAGGGCGAACAGGTTGATCACCACTCCGCCCACGATCTGGTTCACTCCGAAGCGGATGGACAACACGGCGAGAAGGGCAGCCACCAGGCCGCCGGCCAGCACGGAGATGAGGATGGAGAACCACAGCCATCCGGTGGACTGGGCATCTCCGATGGTGGCGTAGGTCATGTAGCCAATACCCGCGCCGGCCAACATGGTGCCTTCGATGCCGATGTTGATGATGCCCGAGCGCTCGCACCACAGCCCGGTCATCGACCCCAGCGCCAAGGGGGTGGCCAGCACCAGCGACTCGTTGAACAGATTGACGATGTTGGTGCTGGGGTTGTCGGACAGGGCCAGGCTGAGCACCAGTATCAACGGGATCACGGCCAGAGCGCTCAACAGCCGGGCCGGGCTGGCCCACTGCCGCGCCGCAGGCGGGGCGAAGCCCAGGGCGGCGGTGATCAGGAACAAAACGCCGATGGCAATCACCCACGTTGGGGGATCGAACCCGATTCCCGCCGGGTCGGGAGGTGGTTCGAAGTTGAATCGCCGACTCGAACTGCTGATCGCCGGAGCCACCCCTACGATGAGGGCCACTCCCAAGAACCCGAACACCAGCCCGGTCACCGACTGGCGATCCAGGTGAGCCTGGCTGGAGGTTCCGGCAATTCCAGCGGCGTTCTCGACGGTGGTCACACCGCCCCCTCGATTGGCGTTGCCTTGAACGGGCTCTGGTCGAGCTCGCGCACCCGGAACAGGTAGCGGACGATGGCATCCGCGGCCACGAACAACAGCACCATCGCTTGGATGATTCGCACTACGTCGATGGACACGTCGGCCTCCTGCTGCATCAGCGGTGCCCCCGACAGCATCGAACCCCAGAGCAGTGCGGCGGCGATGATGGCCACCGGGTTGGTGCGGGCCAAAAGGGCTATGGCGATGCCGTCAAAGCCCATCAGGAAGAAGGTGCCCGGTTGGAAGAATCCGTTGGTGCCCGAGATTTCTGAGGCCGCGGCCAGACCGGCGAACGACCCCGACACGGCCATGGAAACCACGATCACCCGGTTCACGTTGATCCCTGCGTAGTGGGAGGCGTGGGGGTTCAAACCCACGGTGCCAACCTCGAATCCGAAGGTGGTTCGATTCAACACGAAGGCCACCACGAAGCAAACCCCAACCAGGGCGAACAACCCCACGTGAAGAGTGGGCTGGCTGTCCACCAACTCGGGAAGCACCGCGGTGTCGGAGATGGGATCGGTGCGGGGAACGGTGCTGTCGGTGTCCCGCAGCACCACCGGATTACGGGAGTTGACCATCCAGCGGACCCCGAATAGCACCAAGGAATTGAGCATGATGGTGCTGATCACCTCATGGGCTCCGGTCTTGGCCCGAAGCACGCCTGGTATCCCACCCCAGATGGCACCGCCCATGGTCCCGGCGATGAGGATCAGCGGGATGGCCACGATGCCGGGCAAACCAGACATCCACGACAGTGCCCCGACAAAGGCCGCGGTAACCCCGCCAGCCAGCAGTTGCCCCTCGGCGCCGATGTTGAACAGGCCAGCTCGGAAGGCGAAGGCCAAGGCCAGGGCCGACCCGATGAACGGCACTGATCGGGCCACCGATCCCGCGATCTGATCGCCTCCCCCCACCATCCCCCGCAGCAGCGCCCAATAGGCAGTGAAGGGGTTCACCCCGATGACGGAGATGAGCACCCCTCCGACCACGAACGACAACAAGATGGCGTAGAGCGACACATAGAGCGGCTGGAGCCGCCACACCTCGTTGAGGAAGCGGTGGACTTGGCTGGCCGCCCGTCCGACACCGGCGTTGGCGTTGCCCACCCCGTTCACGACTGGGTCCCCGTGGCCATGAGCAGGCCGAGTTCTTCTCGGGTCGCTTCGGCTGCCTCCACCGTTCCCGCCAGCTGGCCCCGATAGAGCACTCCGATCCGGTCGGACAGCGACAAAATCTCGTCCAACTCGGCCGACACCAGCAGCACAGCCACCCCTTGGTCTCGCAGCTCGATGATCTTGCGGTGGATGAACTCGATGGAACCCACGTCCAGCCCTCGGGTGGGCTGGGCCACCACTAGGGCCCGAAGGTCGCCGGTCAGTTCCCGGGCCACGATCACCTTCTGCTGGTTGCCGCCCGACAACGTGTCGATGGCTGCTTCCACCCCCGGGGTGCGGACGTCGAACCGCTCAACCAACTCCTTCGCCTCAGCGTTGATTGCCGCGGTGTTGCGGACCCCGCGCTGAGAGAACTTTCGGTGGTTATAGCGATTCAACACCAGGTTGTCGGCGATTGAGTACTGGGCCACCACCCCGTGCTTGCTGCGATTCTCGGGCACGTGGGCGACACCTAGTTCATGGATCTTGCGGGGGCTCCAGCCGGTGGTGTCTTGGCCGAGCATCTCCACCCGGCCACCGCTGGCCGGGCGCATCCCGCAGATGGTCTCAACGAGCTCCCGCTGGCCGTTGCCCTCCACCCCGGCGATTCCGAATATCTCTCCGGCTCTCACCTCCACGTCGAAGCCGCTGACTGTCTCCACCCCCCGGTCATCGGTGACCCGTAGATCCGCAACCCGGATCACTGACTCCCCGGGATCGGGCTCGGCCTTTTCCACTCGGAACACCACATCGCGACCCACCATCAGATTGGCCAGTGACTGCTGGGTGGCTGTTTCAGCTGTGGTGGTCCCCACTACCTGGCCAGCCCGGAGCACGGTGATGCGGTCGGCAACGGCCAGCACCTCGCGCAGTTTGTGGGTGATGAAGATGATGGACTTGCCCTGTCCGGTGAGGCTCTCCACCACCTCGAAGAAGTCGTCCACCTCGCCGGGGGTGAGAACCGCGGTGGGCTCGTCGAGGATCAAGATGTCGGCGTCGCGGAAAAGGGCCTTCACCAGTTCCACCCGCTGCTGTTCGCCGACCGACAGGTCGCCCACTATGGCGTCGGGGTCCACGGCCAGCCCATAGCGGTCGGCCAGAGCGTCAACCTGTCGGCGGGCCGTATCGAGATCGAGGAATGCCCCCTTAGTGATCTCGTTGCCCAAGATGATGTTCTCGGCCACGGAGAACACCGGGATGAGCTGGAAGTGCTGGTGGACCATCCCGATGCCTCGGGCGATGGCCTCGCCCGAATCCTCGAAGTGCACCTCCTCGCCCCGCACCCGGATGGTTCCGCTATCGGGCCGGTAAAGCCCGAAAACCATGTTCATCAGGGTGCTCTTGCCCGCGCCGTTCTCTCCCAGCAGGCAGTGGATCTCGCCCTGGTTCAGAGTCAGGCTGACGTTGTCGTTGGCCACTACCCCGGGGAAGGCCTTGGTGATTCCCTCAACCTCCAGCACCGGACGTGCCGCGCCCCCGCTTGCCTGAGCCATGCGCAGCCCAGACTACGCCATGCGACCGAAGCGGCTCGCTAATAGCGGCGGCTGAAGTCCGCTCAGCCGCCGCCTTTCATCGAATGTTGTCGTTCAGTCGCAGGCCGAGCCCTCGCCCAAGAACAGGCCGTCGATGCCGCACACTCCGGTGGTGATGCTGCCATCGGCCAGTCCGGCCCGCACTTGCTCCACACTGGCGGCGGCGTCGGCGCTCACTGCGGCGTCATGGAACGGGGCGTAGGTGATGCCCAGGTTCTCGGCGGTGAGCACGAACACGTCGCCGGCGAAGGTGCCCTTCAAGGCGGCCGCGATGTTGCGGAACACTGACAGGTCCACCCGCTTGATGGCTGAGCTGGCGAGGTATTCCGATCCCGGGGCCGACCCGCCGTTGAAGGTGGTGTAGTACTCGTCCTGGTCCACGCCGATACCCCAAGCACCGGACTCTGCGGCGGCCTTCACGCCCCCAGAACCGGTGGGGCCACCGGCGCCGAAGATCACGTCGGCGCCGTCGCCGATGAACTGCTGGGCGTCGGATGCGCCTTTGGCCGGATCGGTGAAGCTCTCGTTGTACACCGAAAGCACCTGGATGTCGGGATTGACGTACTTGGCGCCAGCCTCATAGCCGTTGACGAACTTCACCACTGGGGGCACGTCCTCGCGTCCGCCGACCACACCGACCACGCCTGATTCGCTCAGCGAGGCAGCCAGGGCGCCGGCGATGAAGCCCCCCTCGTGCTCGTTGAACAGCACGCCCACATAGTTGGCGGGATACTCGGGCTGCCATTGGTCGATGCCGATGTAGTTGATGTCGGGGTTCTCTTCGGCGGCGGCCATGGTGTCGGTGCCGAGCAGGAAGCCCACGGTGATGAGCACGTCGGGGCTCTCGCTGGCCGATGTGCTCAGGTTGGCGTCGTAGTCGGCCTCCGAAGCGGTCTCGATGACGCTGGTGTCCTCGATGCCGAAGCACTCGGCGGCGGCGGTCATGCCCTCATAGGCGAACTGGTTGAAGGTGCCGTCGTCGACCTTGCCGATGTCGGTGACCATGTTCACCCGGAAGCCGTCGGCGGCTTGAATCCCACCCCACGCGGCGCATTCTTCGTCCAGGGTGATCAGGGCCCCGGAAGGAGCCATGGGCGCGGGTGCCTCGGTGGGCGCCGGGGCTTCGGTTGGCTCAGGAGCGGGTGCCTCGGTGGGCGCTGGCGCTTCGGTGGGCTCAGGAGCAGGTGCCTCGGTGGGTGTCGGCGCTTCGGTGGGCTCAGGAGCAGGTGCCTCAGTGGGCGCGGGCGCCGAGTCGGTGTCGTCGTCGTTGCCACAGCCAGCGGCCACCAAGGCCAATGACAACAGCACAGCGAGCAGTAGCAGGAACTTCTTACGCATCGGAACCCCTCCGTCAGATGCCAGTCGGTAGGACTCCAGAGGCTAGCCCAGTGCTGCGACATCCGCTGAGTCATCCAGCGAGTTCGAAGGGGCTCAAGATGTCTAGGGTGAGGCCATGTCAAGACTTGCAGGAAAGACAGCCATCGTCACCGGAGCAGCTCGGGGCACTGGAGCGGTCATAGCTCAAATGTTCCGGGATGAAGGAGCCGTGGTGGTGGCCACCGACATTGCCGATGGGGATGGGATCGTCAAGCTAGACGTGACCAGCGAGGCCCACTGGGACGAGGTGGTGAGCGGCATGGACCAGGTGGACGTGCTGGTCAACAACGCCGCCATCTTGCACATGGGTCCCATCGAGCGCACCTCGGGAGAGAAATACCGCGAGGTGCTGGACGTGAACCTGGTGGGTCCGTTCTTGGGCATGCGGGCGGTGGTCGGGCCGATGCGGGCTGCCGGGGGCGGTTCGATCGTCAATATCAGCTCTATTGACGGACTGATCGGCATGAATGGGATCTCCGCCTACGGCTCCAGCAAGTTCGGCCTCGGGGGACTGATGCGCTGTGCCGCCCTGGAGTTGGGCCGGTCGGGCATTCGGGTCAACAACGTGTGCCCCGCTGGTGGCAATCCGATGATGTATGCCCAATGGTTCGACCAGATGATGTCGTTTATGGAACAGACCGCGGCCTACTCCGACAATCGGGGCATACCCGGCGAGGTGCCCTTGGAGTGCATCGCCGCCGCCGCGCTGTTTCTGGCCTCCGACGAGTCGTCCCACATCACCGGAATCGACCTGCCGGTGGACGGGGGAGCGGCCGCCGGTGTGGTCATCGAGGGCCTCAACATGCTGGAGTGACCGAAGCCCCATTCGGGCCTGTCGGAAGTATCATTCCCCATATCATTCATAGGGCCGCATCAGCCAAGGGCGGCTGAGGAGGAAGAGATGGCTCCGCCTACTCGCACCGATGAGGACATCCTCGGACGCAGCGATGTCAACGACATCGACACCATCATCGAGATCTCGCAGACCAACAGCGATGTCACCTCGGTGATCCATGCGGTCCAAGACAACAGCGATGCCCTGTTCACCTGGGATTACGCCAAAGGCGCCCGGCCCCAACTGGAGCGCCTCTACGAGAAGGCAAAGACGTCGCAGTGGAACGCCCAGACCGATTTGGACTGGTCCATCGAGGTTGATCCCTACGAGGCGTTCAACATCTTCACCGAGTCTTCGAGCCGCGATGAGTTCGAGCGCGACAACGATCGCCGCCTGCCCACCGACAACTGGGGCGAGGCTGAGTGGCGGGAGTTCTCCCTGGAGACCTTCAAGTGGCGGATGAGCCAGTTTCTCCACGGCGAGCAGGGGGCGCTGCTGTGCACGGCCAAGATCGTCGAGACGGTGCCATGGATCGACGCCAAGTACTACGCAGCCACCCAGGTGGTGGACGAGGCCCGTCACGTGGAGGTGTTCGGCAAGTATCTCGACAACAAGCTGGGCGACTCCTATCCCATCAACGTCCACCTCAAGTTGCTCCTCGACGACATCATCAACGACAGCCGCTGGGACATGACCTATCTGGGCATGCAGATCATGGTGGAAGGGTTGGCCCTGGCCGCGTTTGGCTTCATGCACCAGCTGACTCCCGAGCCGTTGCTCAAGAAGCTCCTCCGCTATGTGATGGCCGATGAGGCCCGCCATGTGGCCTTCGGCGTGCTCAGCCTCCAGGAGTTCTACAGCGAGCTGACCGTGGCTGAGCTGCGCGAGCGCCAGGAGTTCGCTTTCGAGGCCGCGGTGCGGATGCGCGACCGGTTCTTGTCCCAGGAAGTGTGGGAGCGCATGGGCGTGCCGGTGCGGCCCATGGTGGAGAACTTCTTGTCTCTGCCAGCCGACCAAAAGCCGTTCCAGAACATCCTGTTCTCCAAGATCGTGCCCAACTGCAAGAAGCTGGGCCTGCTGGATGCCGGCGACGGCTGGCTCCGGCGACGGTTTGAGGAGATCCACGTCATTGAGTTTGAAGACTGGGTGGACACCGGCGAGGAGTACGAGGACTTCCAAGTAGAAGAGATGGCCGCGGTCTGAGCGCTGGCCAAAGACCGCTACCTATTGCACTTGGCAGCGCCCGGCCAGCGGATGCGGTAGCGGTTGCTGGCCACTAGGCGGTAGACACCGCGGGCCAGAGGGTTGATCGGCCCCAGAGTCAGAAGCCGACCCACCGCGGGCCATGGGCCGGTCATGGCTCCGAGCGCTCCGGCGATACTTCGATGCTCGTCCCAGCGGGTGCCGTCGGGTCCGATCCACCACGCCGACCGGATCACGTCCTCGTCGGAAAGGCCGAGGGAAGCCAGATCGACCTGCTGTGAGGGGACCACCTGGTAGTCGTCGCTCAGTCGCCCCTCGGCCCAGTGTGCCGTCGCCGTGCAGAACCCGCAGTCGCCGTCGTAGATCAGCATCCCCGCGGGGACAGGGGGAGAAGGAGGGTGGGGGTCAGCTGTTTCGGCCGGCATTGGGCTTTCGCCCATGGTTGGCCTTCTTGCGCCGCGCTCGGGCCTTGCGTTTTTGAGTGCGCTTCGACATTCGAACCTCCGCGTCTCTAGAAAGACTACCGGCTGCCACTAGCGTGAACGACCCGTGGAGCGCTTCGGATTCGTCGGGCTGCCCAACTCCGGCAAGTCCTCTCTCTACAACGCCTTGATCGGGTCGGACGTGCTGGCCGCCCCGTATGCCTTTGCCACCACCAGCTCTAACATCGGCGTGGCCAAGGTGGTCGATCCCCGACTGGACGCCATTGCCGAGCTCAGCGATTCCCTCAAGGTGACGCCGGCCAGCGTGCAGTTCACCGACATCGGGGGCCTGGTGGAGGGGGCCAGTCGGGGTGAGGGACTGGGCAACCGCTTCTTGGCCGGTATCCGTGAGGTGGACGCGGTGGTGTTCATCCTCCGATCATTTGTCGACCCCGATGTGCCCGGCCCCACCGATCCCCTTGAGCACCTGCGGGTGCTGGAGATCGAGTTGACTCTGGCCGACTTGGAGTCGGTGGAGAACCGGCTGGTCAAACGGCGCAAGTCCGCAGTCCAAGACCGTTCACTGGCCGCGGAGGTGGCCGCACTGGATGCCGCCGCCGACGTGTTGGGCGAGGGGATTCCGCTCTACCGCAGCGACTTGTCCGCCGATCAGGGGGCCGACCTACGGGAGAGCTTCCTGCTCACCAACCGCCCGGTACTGGCCGTGGTCAACATTGGCGAGGATCAGCTTGATGATGCCGATGCCGTGATCGAGCCCGTGGCCGCCGAGTTGGAAGGCCGGGCCGGGGTCATGGCGGTGTGCGTGCAGCTCGAAGCCGAGGCGGCCCAACTCTCTGCCGAGGAGCGGACCGAGATGCTCGACGGGCTGGGCCTGGGGGAGGGGGCCTTGGGCCGTTTCACCCATGCCGCCTACGACCTGCTCGGCCTGCGCACCTTCTTCACAACCGGCGACAAAGAGACCCGAGCCTGGACTTTCCGCATGGGGGCCACCGCCCCCGAAGCCGCCGGCCGGATTCACACCGACTTCCAAAGGGGCTTCATCCGAGCCGAAGTGATCGGCTGGCAGGAGCTGCTGGACGCGGGCGGCTGGAACAAGTCCAAAGAACAGGGCCTCATGCGCACCGAGGGCCGCGACTACTTGGTAGCCGACGGCGACGTGATGGAGTTCCGCTTCAATGTGTAGTCGGGGCAAAAGTTTCGCTTGAACTAGAGCCGCTGGAGTTGGAAAATCTAGCTATGGCGTGGCTCGTCTGCGACGACCGGGTGCTGGCCACCGTGGAGATCGCTACCGGCTGGCGGGAGCGGACCGTGGGGTTGTTGGGGCGCGACGAAATTAGCCGCGCTCTGCTGCTGCGGCCCGCGCTGTCGGTCCACACCTTGGGAATGCGCTTTCCCATCGACGTTGCCCACCTAGACCGCGATCTGGTGGTGCTAAAGACAACCACCATGGCCCGCCACCGGGTCGGCCTGCCCGTGTGGCGAGCCCGGGCCGTACTGGAGGCCGAAGCCGGCTCGTTCGCCCGCTGGGGCTTAATGCCGGGAGACCGGCTGGAAGTGAGGCAGACTGCTAAGGAGAGGGGATAGACAAGCTCCTGCGTCCGGGGAGGAAGCATGGCTGGAAGGCTGGTTCTGGTTGCCACCCCAATTGGGAATCTGGGCGACTTGTCCCCTCGAGCGGTGGAGGTGCTGGCCGAGGCTGACGTGGTGGCCTGCGAGGACACTCGCCGCACCGGACGCTTGCTGGCTCATGCCGGGGTGAACGTGCCCCGCCTTTTGGTGGTGAACGAGCACACCGAAGCCGCTGGCGCCACCGAAATCGCCGGTCTGGTGGCTGGCGGTAACGCCGTGGTCTTGGTCACCGACGCCGGAACACCGGCGGTCTCCGATCCGGGAGCCAAAGTGGTCAAGGCGGTCCTCGATGCCGAGGGCGAGGTGGAGGCCGTTCCGGGTCCGTCGGCCGCGCTGGCCGCCCTGGTGGTGAGCGGTTTGCCCACTGGGCGCTTCTGCTTCGAGGGCTTCCTGCCCCGCAAAGGCCGACACCGAGCCGACCGCATCTGCGCTCTGTCTCAGGAGTATCGCACCATGGTGTTGTTCGAGGCCCCCCACCGGCTGGTCCGAACCCTCGACGACCTGGCCTCCGCCATGGGCGGCAACCGGGCCGTGGCCATCGTGCGGGAGCAGACCAAACTGCACGAGGAGGTCTGGCGGGGAACCCTGAACGATGCTGTCGTCCGGGCTAGCAGCACCGAGCCCCGGGGCGAGTATGTGCTGGTGGTGGCCGGTTGCCCTGAGCCGACTCCGCCCTCTGAACCCCAGATAAGGGCGGCCCTGCATGAGCGGCTCGCCGACGGCCTTTCCCGGCGGGATGCGGCCGCCGCGGTGGCCGCTGACCTCGGCGTGTCCCGACGAGCCGTGTATCAGATCAGTCTGGCAGACTGACCCCGCCAGCGTCTTCCTAACTGCTACAGGAGCCCCCATGAGCAACGTCACGCCCATTCCCGACGACTATCCCCGCGTCATCCCCTACCTGTGTGTTGACGACGCGGCTGCGGCCATCGACTTTTTGGTCGAGGTATTCGGGGCTACCGAGCGCATGCAAATGACGATGCCCGATGGGCGAGTCGGCCACGCCGAGGTGGCCATAGGCGACGGTGTCATCATGCTGTCCGACGAGTTCCCCGAGATGGGGGTAAACGGCCCCAAGACTGTCGGCGGCACTGCGGTCACCGTAATGGTGTACGTGGAAGACGCCGATGCCACGTTTGCCAAGGCCGTCGCCGCGGGGGCCACCTCCGAGCGGCCGGTGGAGACCCACTTCTACGGCGACCGCAGCGGTCAGTTCTTCGACCCGTTCGGCCACCGCTGGAACGTGTCCACCCATGTGGAGGACGTGCCCCCCGATGAGCTGGCCCGGCGTTCGGCCGAGATGTTCGGGGAGGGTGCCCAGCGTGCGGAGGCATCCCAATCGGGATGAGTTTGCCGCGAAAACTGATTGAGTCGGCTCCCTGTTGAGGTTTTCGTAAGTTCGCGAATTTGATCTGGCGGATAGGGACTGTCAGGAATTTTGTGTATCGGGCGTGATCTGAGGGTCCGCGGTTTGGTGCTGTGGGCCGGGAAGGATCATGTCTATGACTGATCATGATATGCCGGCGGTGCCGGCGAACGGGGCTG
>LXNI01000146.1_pt1 | contig 87365 bp, 73 predicted proteins | sample 809091 | NCBI WGS metagenome assembly LXNI01 (sample SAMN04870527, study PRJNA318959) | sponge metagenome | biome: 01000161; feature: marine sponge reef; material: water | host: Sarcotragus foetidus | place: Greece: Milos, Mediterranean Sea | collected 2013-05-29 | depth 5-7 m | reverse complement strand
AGAGCGTTCGCCTGGACGGGAACAGCGGCAGTCCGTTTGCTCTGGCGCTGACGCTGGAGAAGGTGGGCGAAGACGGGGTGCGCATGGCGCTGCCCGCCGGCGCCCCGTTCGACATCGTCGTGGCGGCGTCGGTGAGCGCCAACGGAACCCTTCAAGGACTGGACCACGGCCTGACCATCGCCACCGGGAAGGTGCACAGCAACAGCCTCAAGGTATCGCGCAAGGCGGGCGAGCCCGGCGCCGTGACGGCGACGCTGGCGGAGTTGCCGGTATTGCCCTCCACCCACCAGGGTTATGCGCTGGCGAAGTCCGCCGATCTGCCGCTGACGGTGCTGTCGGGTTATGTGTCCGCCGCGCTGTCGGTGGCGGATCCGCCTGATGTGAAGGAGAGTGAAGGCGCCCGCGTTGCGTTTACGGTGACTCTGGCGCCGGCGGTGGACCGGGAAGTGACGGTGACCTACGCCACGGCCGACGGCACGGCGAAAGCCGGAGTGGATTACGAGGCGGTGAGCGGCACGCTGACGTTCAAGGCGGGGGAGACATCGAAGACCGTCACGGTGAAGGTGCTGGACGACGCGGTGGACGAGACCCGCGAGACGTTCCGCCTGACGCTGTTGAAGGCGCTGGGCGCGGACATCGCCGATGGCGACGGCGAAGTGGCGATCGTCAACGCCGATCCCCTGCCCAAGGCCTGGCTGGCGCGCTTCGGCGGCGTGGTGGCCGGACATGTGGCCGATGGCATCGGCGAGCGGCTGGCGCAGCCGGAACGCACGCCTCCGCAGGCGACCTTGGCCGGAGTGCACCTTACGTCCGGGGAGGAAGCATGGAGCGGGAAGGAAACGTCGTACTACCGGGGCAGTCCAAACGCAGGCCGCCGTCCTTGGAATCCGAAAGCCGGAGAGGGCGGCGCGTCGCATGGCGCCGTGTCGCCCGGCGGGCCGCACGATGCGACCATCGGAACGACACGCGGTTTGACCGCCCGCGATATGCTGCTGGGCAGCGCGTTTACGGTCGCGCTGGGAGGGGATGAAGAGGGCGCCGCGGTCCACTTCACGCTCTGGGGCCGGAGCATGGCGACGCGATTCGAGGGCGCCGAGGACGAACTCAGGCTTGACGGTGAAGTGGCGACGTATCTGCTCGGCGCGGACCGGTCCTGGGGTCGTTGGCGCGCCGGCATGGCCCTGGCGCAAAGCCGCGGCGCAGGAGGCTATGACGCCTCAGCAAGCGAACAGGGCGAACTGGAAAGCAATCTGCTGAGCGTGCATCCGTATGCGCGCTATGCCGCAAGCGAGCGCCTGACCGCCTGGGGCCTGCTAGGCTATGGTCAGGGCAACCTGACACTGAACCGGCAAGGCTCGGGAACCTGGAACACGGACACATCAATGACTATGGCAGCGCTCGGCGCTCGCGGGACGCTCTTCCCGGCCGCCTATGCCGGCGGGTTCGAGTTGGCGGTGCGCACCGATGCACTGTGGACCTCGATTGCATCCGGTGCGGCCAAGAACCCCGACGGCCGCATGGCAGCGGCCGACGGCGACGCGAGCCGCTTAAGGCTGATCCTCGAAGGCGCACGCACCTGGGCGGCGGCCGACGGACGCCGCCTGACGCCGAACGTCGAATTGGGCTTGCGCCACGACACCGGCGACGCGGAGACCGGCACCGGCATCGAGCTCGGCGCGGGAGTGCGCTTCGACGATCCCACGATGGGCTTAAGCATTGAAGTCAAGGCGCGAAGCTTCATTGCACACCAGAACGAAGCGTATCGGGAATGGGGCGCCAGCGCAGCCATCCGGCTCGACCCCGCAACGCCCGGGCGCGGGCTGATGCTGATACTGACGCCAGCATGGGGCCAAGCCGCAGGCGGCGCCGAACGACTGTGGTCGCAACACGGATTGAAGGATATGACTGGATACGGCGCGGCGGCGCCGGCAGGCCGTCTGGACGCAGAAGTCAGCTATGCGCTAGACGGCCCCAGAGGTCGCGGCGCGCAAGCCCCCTATGCCGCCTGGCTAATCGAGAATGCGCGCAGCCAAGCGCTGCGCGTTGGCTGGCGGTGGAGGATCGGTGAAAAGAGATACCTGGATATCGAAGGAACAAGACGGCAAGCACCAAATGGACAAAATGCCGAACACGGAATATCGTTGCGGACATCCGTTAGGTGGTAAAAATTAACCTGCGAATGAATTGGCTGGGGCACACGCGCAATGCATTTGGCTGTCGTTTTTTCGCTTCCCAATCAGGTTTGACGACAGTCTCTGAAGCGTTTCCGATCCCTCATACTTTCCGGGCCGCCGGCACCCCCCGCGCCGGCGGCCTTTTTTCATCCGGACTTTACTTGGGGCGCACGTGCAATACGCGCCTATGCAGCGAGCATTCTTTGGCCTTGCTGGTTTATGCAGCGCCGGTGGCAACAAGCACGATGTGTTCGCGCTCGATCTGACGGCGGAATCGCTCCGGCACACGTGCCCAATCGCGGGCCTCCACCAAAAAAGGAATGGTGGATTCGCGCAATGCGTCGGCGAAGTCGGCAATGCGGTCCGGGGGAATTCTACTGAGGCCGGGGCCGCGCAAAATCAAGTCCAGGTCGCTGCCCTTGTGACTGCGGCCGTTCACTCGACTGCCGTAAGCCCACACTTCCACATCGGGCAGGTGCTCGCGAACGAGCGCCTCAACCATGGCCCGGTGCCTGTCCGGCAGATGCAAGCTGTCAGTCATCTTCAGGCTTGGCAATCACGTCAGCCAGGGCTTTGGCGTCAGCTATGAATTCCGGCAAGAGCTTCAGCGTGTTTTCGGCAAAGCCCTCGCCATAATCATGCGCCGTCTCGTTACGGTTGATGCGATAACGGATCCAGCGTTCCGCTGCATTCGAGCCGATAAGACCGTGTTTGGCCGCGTGCCGGAAAAGGTCCTTGAAAGTAAGCCGGTCGGCTTGCCGGTTGCTGGCGAACCACAAAGCGAGTTTTTTTCTGAGCAGCTTGCCGCTTTGCTCCAGTATCAGTTCAAACTCCTTGACGCAGGCAGCTCGATAGATGTCATAAGCGACGGAATTGGGGCTGGTTTGCCCGAATTCCGCCATGGCGCGTTCCAGGGTCGCAAGGCAGCGCCTCAAAAAGGTGGTATCGATACTCATGGGGCGAAGTCTCGGCACCATTGTAGCGATGAATCGTGGGCGGCTCTTGGCGTTAGAATTACGAGAAAACGAAAAGCCGCAAAGACGGCAGCGTTAACACACAATAACGGAGGGGTTTATGAAGAAATCGAAACGTTGCGGACTGTTCCTCGCAATCCTTGTTCTGTCCACCGCGGCCCACGCGCAGACCGTCAGGCATTATTCGGTTGAGGACTTCTTCAGGAATTCCGATTTCGCTTCGCTGCAGCTTTCGCCGAACGGCGAGTGGCTGGCGGCGATCGGTCCGTACGAGGGCCGCCGCAACCTGTTTACCATGCGCCTTTCGGACAGGAAGGCCGCGCGGCTGACAAGCCTGAGGAGCACAGGCAGGGATTCGGGCAACAAGGACATAGCCTTTTTCTTCTGGGCCAATGACGAGCGCCTGGTTTTCGGCATGGATGCAGGGGGCAATGAGTCGTTCTCGCTGTTCGCCGTCAATCGCGACGGCACCGGGCAGCGGGAACTGTTCAAGGGCGACAGGGGCATTGTGCTCTTCCCAACCTTTACCCGGCTGCTCGACCGGCTTCGTGACGATCCCGACCACATCCTGGTAACCAACAACGAACGCAACAAGTTCTATCCCGACGTGTTCCGCATGAACATCCACAACGGGAGGATGACCCGGGTGGAGACCAACCCGGGTTACGTCCAGGGTTGGATGACGGACTGGGACGGAAACGTTCGGTTTGCGGTAGGGCACCCGGACAGCCGGGGACGAGCGCTGGAGGACGGCGAGTTGCTGCGCCAGTTGTCCTATTACCGGCCTGCGGTCGATGCCGAGTGGCAGATCGCGCACACCACGCATTATTTCGACGGTTCGGTCTTCCAGCCGGTGGCGTTCACCGCCGACAACAAGTCCCTGTACGTGGCCACGAACGAGGGTCGCGACACCACGGCGCTGTACACCTTCGACCCCGAAACCGGGCAGCTGGGCGAATTGATCCTGGCCGATGACCGCGCCGATATCGGCCCGGGGCTCGCGATCTCTCCCAAGGACCATCGCCCGCTGTGGGTTTCCTGGCAATACGAACTGCCGGAAAAAGTCATGCTGGACGAGGAATTCGCGGCACTGCAGGCCACGATCGACGGCGCCTTTCCGGACAAGCGCAACCGCATCATCAGCATGAGCCGGGACGAGGGACGCATGCTGATCTACTCGGGCAGCGATCGTGACCCGGGAACCTATTACCTGTACGACAAGGCGGCCGGGACGATCGAATTCTTCGCCCAGCCGCGACGTTGGATTGACCCCAACGACATGAGCCCCATGACGCCCATCCGCTATGAGGCGCGGGACGGAGAGAAGATAAACGGCTATCTCACCGTGCCGGCCGGGGCCAAGGCCGAGAACCTGCCGCTGATCATCAATCCGCACGGCGGACCGTACGGAATTCGCGACTTCTGGGGCTACAACACGGAGACCCAGTTCCTGGCCAACCGCGGCTATGCGGTGATGCAGGTCAACTACCGGGGGTCCGGTGGCTATGGCCAGCGGTTCCTCGATATAGCCTGGCAGAAGTGGGGGCTGGAAATGCAGGACGACATCACCGACGGCGTGCTGTGGGCGATCGAACAGGGCATCGCCGACCCGGACCGAATCTGCATCTACGGCGCCAGCTACGGCGGCTACGCCACGATGGCCGGAATTACCAAGACGCCGGAGCTGTACCGTTGCGCGGTGAACTACGTGGGCGTCGTGGACCTGGTGGCGCTGCTGGACTATCACCACAGGTTCCGAGAGGGCAACTTCATTCAGGCCTGGGGCAAGCGGGCAATCGGCGACCGGAAGGACGACCGTGAACGCCTGCTGGCGACGTCGCCCATCAATCACCTGGACAAGGTCAAGGCGCCCCTTTACGTGGTGCACGGCAAGCGGGACCCGCGGGTGCCGCACGACACCCAGTACATGCCGCTGATGCGCAAGCTCAGAGGCACCGAGATCGACTACAAGTCCATGGTCAAGAACAACGAGGGCCACGGCTTCCGCGGCGAGGCGAACCGAGTCGAGCTGTACACGGAGCTTGAGAAGTTCTTCGCCGAGCACCTGGGCGGTCGGAGCGCTTCGCTGGCAAGCGCCGGCGCTCCATAAGCGCACTGCGGGCGGCATTGAAGCCGGCCCGTAAAATGCTTTCTTTTTGGGAATGCCGGGCGAGTGGACGCGGAGAAATTAAGACGGTTGCGCGAGCGGTACGCGCAAGCCGACGGAGACCTCAAGGCGGACGTCCCTTTTCGGGACGCGCTGAAGCAGTTCGCCGACAGCGAGCGGTTCCAGAAGGCCCCGTACAGCGGCCCGCCGACGCTGCTGGACTTCCCCTACAGCAAGAACTGGGAAGGGCTGGACACCGTCCTGGTGGGCGTGCCCATGGACCTGGGCGTCACCAATCGCCCCGGCGCCCGTTTCGGCCCCAGGGCCTTGCGGGCGATCGAGCGCGTGGGCCCGTATCACCCTTCCTTCAACCTGATCCCGGCCAATGTGCTGCGGTGTGCGGACATCGGCGACGTGCCTTTCCGATCCCGGTTCAGTCTGGAGAAGAGCATCGAGGACATTGAAGCGTTCTACCGCAAGATCGCCGCCGCCGGCCTCCGGCCCATCTCGGCGGGCGGCGATCACTCGATTACCTATCCCATCATGAAGGCGATGGGGGCGGACAGGCCCCTGGGCATGGTCCACATCGATGCGCATTGCGACACCGCGGGTCCCTACGACGACGAAAAGTTCCATCATGGCGGTCCGTTCCGCCTGGCCGTTCTGGACGGGGTGCTGGACCCGGACCGCTGCGTGCAGATCGGAATCAGAGGAAGCGCCGAACTGGCCTGGGCTTTCAGCTACGACTCCGGCATGAGCGTCATCCATATGGAAGAGTTCCATGAGATGGGCCTGGCGGCAGTCATTGCGCTGTGCCGGGAGAAGGCCGGCGGCGGCCCGGTCTACGTGAGCGTGGATGTCGACGGCATCGATCCGGCCTACACGCCCGGTACCGGCACACCCGAGATCGGCGGGCTGACGCCGCTGGAGGCGCAACGAATCCTGCGCGGGCTTGCCGGCTTGCCCATCATCGGCGGCGATGTGGTGGAGGTGGCTCCGCAGTATGATCCTTCAGCGAACACCGCACACGCGGGGGCCACCATGATGTTCGAGATCCTCGGCCTGCTGGCCGACGCAAAGGCAATGAGCGGCTGATGGCGCGCAAGCATCCTGGAGAGGGCGTTACGCCCTCCCCTTCCACGCAAGGCAGCATCAGGAGTCTTCTCGACGGCGCAATCTCCCGGCGGCAGTTCGGCAAGGTGATGGCGGCGGTCGGCTTCTCCGCCGCCGCGGCGGAATCGCTGACGCGGATGATTTCCGAAGCCGACGCGCAGACCCTGCCCGCGGAACGAGGCCGGACAGTGGAGGGAACGGGGGCCGAGATCCTCGCGGAAGCGTTGCTGGCGGCCGGCGTGGAATACCTTTTCGCCACCACCGCCACGGGCATGACCGCGATCTTCGACGCGCTGGCCTCGCGTCCGCAACTCAAATTCCTGCTGACCCTGCAGGAAGGCCAGGCGACGGCCATGGCGCACGGCTACGAACTGGCCAGCGGCAAGACCGCGGTCCTGCTGGTGCCCGGCGTGGCGATCCCGTCGGCGATGAACAACCTCTACAACGCCTGGAAGGACCGCTCGGCGATCGTGGCCATTTCCGACTCGGCTCAGACCACCTTCAGCGGCCGCAACCAGTTCCAGCAGATGGACGACTGGCTGGAGCCGCTGCAGCAGTTCACCAAGTGGCGCTGGCAGATCAACCGGCCGGAGCGGCTCAGCGAGTTCACCCGGCGCGCCATCAAGATGGCGGGGACGCCGCCAGGCGGTCCGGTGCACCTGCGCATCCCCATCAATGTCCTGGGCACGCCGAAGCTGAAGCAGACCGTCTATCCTCAGCAGTTGTTCCGGGTTGATGTAAATCTCCCGCCGAAGCCCGATCTGCTGGAGTCGGCGGCCCGGGCTCTGCTCGAGTCAAGCGCTCCATTCATCAACGTGGGACACGAAGTGACGCGCAGCGGCGCGGTCGCCGACGTGGTGCGGCTTGCGGAGACGCTGGGCGCCCGGGTCAGCCAGGGCTATTCGGTGTATGGCGACTTTCCCTTCAAACACCCGCTCTGGGCGGGGTTTTACGGTCTGGGCGGCCCCGAACACCTGGGCCAAAGCGATGTCTTTCTCAACTTGGGCACGGAAATGCCCGGTCCCGGGATCCTGGCGCCTTCGCCGCCGGGGAAGGCGACCGTCATTCACGCGCGCATGGAATACGAAGACATCGGCAACTTCCAGCCGACCGATATCGCTCTGGCCGGCGGCATCCGGGAAATCACGACCGCGCTGATCGACGCCATCGAGGGAATGGCGACGGCCGACCGGCTGGCGAAGCTCCGCGAGCCGCGGATGAGTGCCGCCCGGGAAGAGTTCGCCAGGCGCCTTGAGGACCAGCGCAAGTCGGCCGAGGCCGACTGGAACTCCGCACCCATTAGCTGGGCGCGCATGGCCTGGGAGCTCGACCAGCACCTGGCCGAAGACGCAATCATCGTCTCGGAACTGGACAATCGGCTGCCGTATCACTGGATGGACTTCGCGCCCGGCCGGAAACGGCTGATCGGTCAGACCACGGGGTTCGCGCTGGGCTGGGGCGTGGGCGCGGCGCTGGGTGTCAAGGTGGCCCAACCGGACAGGCAGGTAGTTTGCCTGGTGGGCGACGGCGCCTTTCTGTTCGGCCAGACCGAAGCGCTCTGGGCCGCCGCCCGCCACGACATTCCGATCACCATCGTGGTGTTCAACAACGAGTCCTACGACGGTGAGCGGGAGCGCATCTACTGGTTCTCACCGCTGGCCCGCAACCGCGAGACCCGCGATCAATGGAAGGACATCAGTTGCTACCTCGGCGATCCCCTGGTGGACTTCGCAGCCGTTTCGAGGGCGTTCGGTGTCGCAGCGGAGACCGTGCTGGAGCCGGCCGGAATGGAAGCCGCCCTGGAGCGGGCGCGACTCGTCAATCGGGACGGCGGAGCGTACCTGATCGACGCGCGGATCATGCAGCAGGGCCACGGCGCCAATTCCACCTGGCACCCCGACATTTCCATAGCCGGAAACCGCAACCGGCTGATATAGCGGCCTGGGAACGAGGGCGTCCCGCCCTCCTCAACTCCGACTCACCGGAACCGCGACAGAAGGCCCTGCAGTTCGTCGAGGTTCCTGTAGCGTACTTCCAGGCGGCCGCCGCGCTTGCCGTGGCGTATGCGCACGGGGGCTCCCCATCGCTCGCTCAGGTCCCGCTCCAGACTGACGACGTTGGGGTCGCGCGGCTCCGGTGATTTCGCCGCCTTGCCCTCCGCTTGCGCCAGGCGCTCCGCTTCGCGCACGGTCAGCCCCTTCTCGGCGATGAACCGCGCCAGTGAAGCCTGCCGGGCCGGGTTCGTTACCGCCAGCAGCGCGCGGGCATGGCCCATTTCGAGTTTGCGCTCAGTGAGCAACTGCTTCGCAGCATCGCCAAGTTCGAGCAGTCTCAGGTGGTTGCTGACCGCGGCGCGCGACATGCCGATTGAACTCCCCACCTCCTTGTGCGTGCCGCCGGAAATCTCCAGGATGGAACGCAGCGCACGCGCCAGTTCAATGGCGCTCAGGTCCTCCCGCTGGACGTTCTCGACCAGGGCCGCGAGCGCGGCCTCGGCGTCGGACAGAAGCCGCACGACGGCGGGCACGCTCTGAAGCCCGGCATGCTGGGCCGCGCGCCAGCGGCGCTCGCCGGCAACAATTTCGTAGCGGGCTTCGGCATCCCCTTCGCCTGCCAGCGGCCGAACCAGCACCGGCTGAACGACTCCCTGGGCCCGTATTGATTCCGCCAACTCGGCAATGCTCTCGGCGTCCATGGCCTGGCGCGGCTGAAAACGTCCCGGCCGCAACAGGTCCAGCGGCAGTTCCTGAAACTCGCGGGAGGGAGAAGGTTGCGCCTCGCGCGGTCCGAGCAGCGCTTCAAGACCGCGTCCCAGGCCCCGGTTGGGAGCGGCCATTACTCGGCGAGTCCGCGGCGAATCATCTCGCCGGAGAGCGCCACGTAGGCCAGCGCGCCACTGGACAGGCGGTCATGCTGCAGAACCGGCAAACCGAATCCGGGCGCCTCGGCCAGCCGCACGTTGCGCGGAATGATCGTCCGGAACAGTTCGTTGGGAAAATGCTTTTGCAACTGCTCGGAGACGTCCCGCGCCAGCCGCGTTCGGCCATCGTACATGGTGCGGATTATGCCGCTTATCTCCAGGTCGGGGTTGGAGCGCGCGCAAAGGCCTTCGATCACGCCCACGAGCGACGACAAGCCCTCCAGCGCAAAATACTCGCACTGGATCGGCACCAGCACGCCTTCGGCGGCGACCAGGGCATTTACGGTAAGTATGTTCAGGCTGGGCGGACAGTCCAGAAGAATCGTCTGGTAGTTTGATGCGATTTCCAGCAGCGCGCCCCGCAACTGCAGCTCGCGCCCGCTATCCACGGCCAGCAACTCCACTTCCGCCGCCGTCACATCCGGGGTGGCCGGCAACAGGTCGAACCCGGCCGCCTCCACGCGAAGCACCGCCTCGGACGCGCGGCTCCGGCCCATCAGCACGCCGTACACCGATTGCCCGATTTCGCCGCGGTCCACCCCGCAGCCGGTGGTTGCGTTGGCCTGCGGGTCGAGGTCCACCAGCAACACCCTGCGGTCCATTTGCGCCAGGCAGGCGGCAAGGTTGATCGCGGTAGTGGTCTTGCCCACCCCCCCCTTGCGGTTGGCTATGGCGAACGTGCGCTTCAGCTTCCGGCTCCCGGCGCATTCGCGCCTTCGGAACAGGCAAGAACCGCCACATGCCGCTGAGCCTCGAGGCCGGGCACATGGACCCGCTCGCATGATCGGCAAGTCACCCCGCGCAATGCAAGCAGCTGCCGTTCGGACGGACGACGGCCCAGCATGGCGAGCAGCACAGAGCCGCGGCGCAGGAGGTGCGCCGCCAGCGCCACCAGCTTCGGCAGCGGCGCCAGCGCGCGCGCGACTATGGCGCCGGGCGGCTTGTCCGGATCGTAGCTCTCCAGGCGTTCGCGAACGACATGCACGTTGGGGAGATCGAGTTCCGCGCGTACATGGCGAATGAAGGCGACCTTCCTGGCGGCGGAATCCAGCAGCACCCACCGTGTGGTCGGGCGCAGGATCGCGAGGACCAACCCGGGCAGGCCCGCGCCGCTGCCCGCGTCCAGTTTCGTCCCGGGCGGCAGATACGGCAGGACGGCGGCGCTATCCAGCACGTGTCGAACGACGAGCTCGCCTGGGGATGCCGGGGCGGTCAATCCGTGCACTCGACTCCAGCGGGTCAGCATATCCAGGTAGGAGTTCAACCGATCGAGCGCATCCGGCTCCGCGGCCACCCCCAATTCCGAAAGACCTCCGGCCAGCAGGTCCTGCGAACCGGCGCCGGAGGAAAAGGCTGGCTCCACAAGCATTAGTGTGCTGCCGCAGGGGACACGCTGAAAGGCAACGGACTCATGGGGCAGCACACCAGCTCACGCCCGGCGGTCCGCGATCGCTTCGGCGCGGTGGCAGGCCACCATGCCGTGCGCAAGCTTTCTGAGCTGGGGCGTTTCCTGCCGGCAGCGGTCGATGGCAAAGCCGCAGCGGGCCGAGAACGCGCAGCCCGGCGGCGGGTTCAGAGGCGAGGGCGGCTCTCCCTGGAGGAGTTCCCGCTTGCGGGAGCGCTCCACCTGGGGGTCGGGAATCGGAGCAGCTTCAATGAGCGCCCGGGTATAGGGATGCATGGGCTGCGCGTAGAGGTGTTCGCTTTGCGCGACTTCCATCGCCCGACCCAGGTACATCACCACCACCCGGTGGCTGATCTGCCGGACGACCGCGAGATCGTGGGCGATGAAAATCAACGCCAGGCCGAGCTCGTCCTGCAGTTCCATAAGGAGGTCCACGATCTGGGCGCGGATGGAGACGTCGAGCGCGCTGACCGCCTCATCGCAGATCACGACCGCCGGCCCGGGCGCCAATGCCCGGGCGATTCCGATGCGCTGACACTGGCCTCCGGAAAACTCGTGCGGGTATCGGTCCAGTTGCCCGTCCTTGAGCCCCACACGGTTCAGGATACGAACCACCCGCTCATCGCGCTCCGCGCGTGACATATCCGGCCGGCATGCGCCCAGCGGCTCGGCAACGATCTGCCGGGCGGTCATGCGCGGATTCAGCGACGCCAGGGGGTCCTGAAAAACCATTTGCATACTGCGCCGGGCGGCCATCCAGGCCTTCCTGTCGGCGTCCTGAAGGTCGCCGCCCAACAATGTCACGCGGCCGGCGCTGGGGGGCACGAGCCCGATGACCGCCCGCGCCAGGGATGACTTGCCGCATCCCGATTCGCCCACTACGCCCAGCGTTTCCCCGGGCGAGATCGCAAAGGTCCCGGTCGTTACCGCCTGCAGCTTCGGCCTGGGGGCAAACATTCGGGGCCGATCCAGAGAATAGACGACGTCCAGACCCTCCACTTCCAGGACCGGCCCGGCCTTGGCGGCTCGCTTGCCGCGCGGGCGGGCGTCGCGGTCCAGGCGGGGGACGGCAGCCAGCAGCCGCTGCGTGTAGGGATGCTTCGGAGCGGCATAGACACCATCCACGCTGCCGCGTTCCTTGCACTCGCCGTCCTGCATGACCAGCACGTCGTCGCAGAAGCCGGCAACAATGCCGAGATCGTGGGTGATGAAGATGATGGCGGCGTTGAAGTCACGCCGCAGTTCCTGCATGAGCGCGAGTATCTGCGCCTGCACGGTGACGTCCAGTGCGGTGGTGGGCTCGTCCGCGATCAGAAGCGCCGGCGTGCACAACAGGGCCGTCGCAATCGTCACGCGCTGCCGCATGCCGCCGGACAGTTCGTGCGGCCAGGACTGCAGGCGTTTGCCGGCGTCGGGAATCCGCACCGCTTCCAGCAGCTCGCCGCAACGATTCAGCGCCTGCCGCCGGCCCATGCCCTCGTGCAGTTCCAGCACCTGCGCCATCTGCACGCCGATCTTGAGGTACGGGTTCAGCGAGGTCATCGGGTCCTGGAAGATCATGGCGATCCGGTTGCCTCGAATCCTGCGCAGGTCGCGATCGGCCATTCCGATCAATTCGCGCCCCTCGAACCGGGCGCTGCCGCTGCTGCGGCCGTTGTCCGCCAGCAGCCCCATGAGGCTCAGCACCGTCTGGCTCTTGCCCGAGCCGGACTCGCCCACGATGCCCAGCGTCTTGCCCGCCTGAAGATCGAAATCGATGCCCCGCACAGCGTGCACCGTTCCGTCCGGAGTACCGAAATCCACCTTCAGGTCACGAACCGCGATCAGCGGCATTCAGGCGCTCCTGTCGCGCGGGTCGAGCGCGTCACGCAGGCCGTCGCCGATGAAATTGCAGCAGAACAGCGTGGCTGCCAGGAAACCCGCCGGGAAAATCAGCGCCCAGGACTCGTTTTCCATGGCCTTGGCGCCCTCGTTCACCAGGGCGCCCCAAGAAGTCATAGGCTCCTGCACGCCCAGGCCCAGGAAACTCAGAAAAGACTCCACCAGGATCACCTGCGGGATGGTCAGCGTGACGTACACCACGACCACGCCGAACAGATTGGGCACGATATGCCGGCGAATGATCCGGGGGGTCGTGACGCCCGCGGCCTGGGCCGCCTCGACGAACTCCCTGCGTTTTATGCTCAGCGTCTGGCCGCGGACGATACGCGCCATGTCCAGCCAGTTGATCGCGCCGATGGCGATGAATATCAACGCGATGTTTCGGCCGAACAGCACCATCAGCAGAATCACCAGGAACATGAAGGGCATGGCGTAGAGGATGTCCACGATGCGCATCATGACCTGGTCGACGCGTCCGCCGAGGTAGCCGGCAACGGCCCCGTAGCTGACGCCGATGAGCAGGCTCACCGCCGTCGCCACCAGGCCCACCATCAGCGAAATGCGGCCCCCGACCAGCGTGCGCACGAACAGGTCCCTGCCCAGGTCGTCGGTGCCGAAGAAATGCCAACCCTCAATGCCGGGCGGAACCGACACGTTGTCCCAGTCCAGATAGTCGAACTCCACCGGCGACAATGCCGGCCCGAAAACACACAGCACCGCCACCACGGACAAGACGATCGCCGCGCTCATGGCGGCCCGGTTGCGGCGCAGGGCCCGCCATGCGTCGCTCCACAAACCCCGGCCGGCGCCGGACGCCCGTTGCAGCGTCTTGCGGTTGGCCCGCGTCTTTCTCACCTCAGGTCCCTAATTCCGCTGCCGGACCCTGGGGTCCAGGAAGCCGTAGCAGATGTCCACCAGGAAGTTGAACAGGACGATGAGAACCCCGTAGAAGACCACCACGCCCATGACCAGCGTGTAGTCGCGGTTCAGCGCGCCCTGGACGAAGTGGCGGCCCAGGCCGGGCACTCCGAAGATCTGTTCGATTACGACCGAGCCCGTGATAACGGCCGCCGTCGCCGGGCCAAGGTAGGACAGCACCGGAAGCAGGCCGGGTTTGAGCGCGTGGCGAAGCAATATCGTCGATTGGGCCAGCCCCTGGGCGCGGGCCATGCGGATGAAGTTGCTCCTGAGCACCTCAATCATGCTGCCGCGGGTCAGGCGCGCGATGTAGGCGATCTGCGGCAGCGCCAGCGCCACCACCGGCATCACCATGTTCGGCAGCCTGTCCGCCAGGCCGCCCGATGGCCAGCCCCCCGCCGGCAACCAGTCCAGGTGCACCGCGAACACCAGTATCAGCAGCGGGCCGACCACGAAGTTGGGGATCGATATGCCGGTCATGCTCACCGCCATCACCGCGTGGTCCGTCGCCCTGTTCTGGCGCAGCGCCGCCCAGCCGCCGGCGCTGACCCCCGCCAGCAGCGCCAGCAGCATGGCGCAGGCGCCCAGCTGCAGGGACACGGGGAAGCCCTCCCGGATCAGTTCGGTCACTGTGCGGTCGGTGTACTGGAACGACGGGCCGAAGTCGCCACGGCTCAAGCCCCACAGGTAGCGGCCCAGCTGCTGAACCAGCGGCTCGTCGAGATGGTAGGCCGCGCGAATCTTGGCCTCAATCTCCGGGTGCAGCGTCTTTTCCGTATCGAAGGGACCGCCGGGCGCCGCGCGGATCATGAAGAACGCCAGCGCGATGAGTATCAGCAGCGTCGGGATCGCCGCGAAAACGCGCCTTAGAGCGTAGCGAAACACCCGCGCATCATAACCGCCGGGAGTGGCGCCGGCTTTCCGTTTACAGCCAGCGCAGCTTGCGATTCAGGCGCGCCGGCAGGACCCGTTCCATCCCCGCCAGACACAGCGCCAGGGCCGCAAAGGTCCCGATCGCCCAGGCCGGTCGCGCATAGGCGAACGAGGCGTAGAACGCCAACCCCGCCGCAAGGGCAAAACAACCCAACAGCGTCAGAAACAACGGCAACCGGGCGCGGTGGTGATTGGGCGCAAGCGCAAAAGGCAGCCTTGGCCAGAGAAACTGCGCCACCTGCATGATCAGAACGCCGAGGCCGCCCAAAAGGACGGCGTGAACTAACCCGTGCCAGACTTCTTCGAACCGCCACGCGAGACCGATGGCGGCCAGTGCGAGATAGGGCAGGAAAAAGCAGATCGTCACAAAGTGTCGCGCGCGGGCCGCAATATGCGCCCGGTTTGCCGGCGTGGCGTAGAAGACCCAGGCGGCCCGCCAGGATTCGCTGTGGTACAGCTGCTCAAGCAGCAATGCCGGGGCCATCATTACGCCGGCGTGAATGCCGACCAGCCCGAGCGCACCGAGTGCGCTCGGGCCGGAAACAAAGGGGTCCACCCGGCCCGACAACTGAAGCGACACGATGAAATAGAGTGCGAACATCGGGACTGTGCCGATCACTCCCATCCGCAACCTCATGTCGTGGCGCAATTGCCGCCAGGCGAGCGTGGCGGCCGGACCGAGCCGGCTCTTTCCGGGACGAATCCGTCCGGTGAATCGCCCGGCGGAACGGCTCTTGGGGTCTGCGACCGCCATCGAAGCCAACTTCCGGCCGGACGCAAGCGACAGCTTGTCGCGGGCGAACCAGGCCAGTCCGCCGCCGCTGCCCAGCACGGCCAACAGGCATGCCCAGGCGCCGACCGTGAATTCGCCCGCCGCCAGGCTCGCCAGGCCCGCAAACCAGGCCGTGGGCAGCGCCAGCAGCCAGCCGTGCGGCCCGGACCCGATACCCTCGAAGAGAGGGTTCGCCCATCCCGCAAAAATCAAGGGGCCAAGGTAAAGCGCAAGCAGTACGACTTGCGCCCAGGTCAGGGCGCGGGCAAGCGTGTCGCCGCCCACGTTCTCGATCGCGGTTGCGAAGGTGGAGATCGCGAGCAGTACCGCACAGAACACGAGCAGGAAGGCCGCCAGAAGCAGGGCAAGCGCCGGCATCCACCCGAAACGAAATCCGCAGGCCAGCACCACGGGGCCCGCGAGCAGCGCCGTAATGATCGCCTGTTGCGCCATGACTACCGTAAGCCGCGCAATGAGATAGGTCCTGGGATTGACCGGCCGGTGTCCCAACACCTCGTAGTCCTGCGGCGTGACCGTCACCGCCCGGAAATTCTGGAGGAGGAGATAGAGCGCGGTTACCGCCACGTAGGTCAGTGCCGCCAGGCTCAGCGAAAACGCGTTCCCCGCCATTCCCGCCAGGTTGGATATCAATACGCCGAACATCAGCATCAGAAATATCGTGAACCAGGAGACGGGCCTGACCTTGTTCCCTCGACCGGCTGCTTGCATGCTGTCCTGCAACAGGCGATAGCTCACTTGCATCAGCGGCCGCACGAGACCGCGCCATTGACCGTAATCGGCGCCGAGCGCCTCAATCAACGCGCGGACTGCGGTCATTGCAGCGCCACCAGCATCTCGCGGGCAACGCGTTCCGTGTCCCGCACGCCGGTCAGTTCAACAAAGGCGTCTTCCAGCGTGCCCGCGCCACATTCCGCGGCGATCTGCTCGGGTGCGCCCTCGGCCAGCTTTCTGCCTTCATGGACGATGACCACGCGGGTGCATACCCGCTCGATAACGTCGAGAATGTGCGAACAGAACAGGATCGCGCGCCCCTGCCCGGCCAGTTCCTTCAGCAGCGTTTTCACCACCAGCGCCGCGCTGGCGTCCAGCCCGTTCAGCGGCTCGTCAAGGAACAACACCTGAGGATTGCTGAGCAGCGCCGCGCTGATGAGGACCTTCTGCTTCATGCCCTTGGAGCACGCTCCGAGCAGCCGATCGCGCGCCTCGGACATGCCGAACAGCTCCAGGAAACGATCCATGCGCTGCTCCGCGTGCCGGGGCCGCAGGCCGTAAAGGCTCCCGACCATCCTCAGAAACTCCGCCGGGCTCAGCGATTCATATAGCGCGCCGCTTTCCGGGACATACCCCAGGCGCCGCTTGGCGCCGACGGGGTCGGCCGCGACGTCGATATCGCAAACCCTTGCCTGGCCCGAATCCGGCTCGATCATGCCGGTCAGCATCTTTACCGTGGTGCTCTTGCCGGCCCCGTTCGGACCCAGGAAGCCCACGATCTCCCCAGGCTCGACGTTCAGATCCAGCCCGTCAACCGCCCGAACCTCTCCGAAGGACTTGCTCAGCCCTTTCGCTTGAATTTTTCCAACCAACTGCAGCCTCCCTTTCTCCGGGGGCACCGCAATCCCTGTGTTGTTATTTGTGCGCCAGTCCAGTGTCCGGACACGACCCTAGTGCTTCAGGATACTCAAGTGCCGCGCGTAAATATGATCCATGATATTACCTTCGTAGCCGCTCACCCAGGGCTTGACCATCCGCTTGGTGACATAGAAGTGCAACGGCAGGATGGGTTGATCCGCCAGCATCAGCCGCTCGGCTTCCTGAAGGTATTCGGCCCGCCGGGCGATGTCCGGTTCGGCGGAAGCGGCTGCGAGCAGCGCATCGTATTCGGGGTTGTCGTAGCCGGAATCGTTCTGCTCGTTGCTCGACTCGAGCAACTGCGCAAAGGTATAGGCGTCCTCGTAATCGCCGATCCACCCGGCGCGGTAGATTTCGGTTTCCTGCTTCCCCTTGCGCGTTTCGAGGAAAACCTTCCACTCCTGGTTGGCCAACATGGTTTCCATGCCCAGCACTTCCTTCCACATGCTGCGCAGCGCGATGGCGATGCGCTTGTGATTGTCGGAGGTGTTGTACAGGATCTGCACTTTCAGGGGATTGTCCGCCGAGTAGCCCGCCTCGGCATACAGGCGCCGCGCTTCCGCCTCGCGCTGCTCCTGGGTCCAGCCCGCTTCCTCCGGTTCCTGCTGCGCATAACCGCGCACCGGCGGCACCCAGCCGTAGGCCACCGGTTCTCCGGCGCCGCTCACGACGTTGACGATGATGTCGCGGTTCACCGCCAGCGAAAGCGCGCGCCTCAAGCCCGGCTTGCCGGCGAACGGCGGCCTTGTGGTGTTGAAGCCGAAGTAGTAGGTGCCGAGGTACGGCGTCACGCGGAACTCGTCCGCCAGGTTTTCCCGGATCCACTTGAGCTGCTTTTGAGGGATGGTGCTGGTGATGTCCAGTTCGTCGGCGCGGTAACGCTTCAGTTCAGCGTCCTGGTTGTCGATCGCGTAGAAATACACTTCGTCCAGGGTGGTGTTCGCGTTGTCCCAGTAGTGCGGGTTGCGTTCGATGTGGATGTGCGACTGCACAACCCAGTCCTTCAGACTGTAGGCGCCGTTGCCGACATGGGTCTCGACCCGCGACCAGTTGCTCCCGTGCTCCTCGACAACCCCGCGGTGCACCGCATAGCAGCTGGAGTGGGTCAGCAGGCCCAGCAGGTAGGGTGTGGGCGTCTCAAGCCGGATCACGAGAGTGCGCTCATCCACCGCTTCGACGCCCAGCGCCGCCGGCGGCCGTTCGCCGGCAATCACTTCCCGGGCGTTGCGGATGGGCGCCAGCACGCTGGAATAGCGCGACAGCGTCTCCGGGTCCACGCTGCGGCGCAGGCCGTACTCGAAGTCGTAGGCCGTGACCGGGTCGCCGTTGCTCCAGCGCCCGCCGGGGCGCATGGTGAAGGTATAGGTCAGGCCGTCTTCGGAAATCTCCCAGGCCTCTGCCGCCCCGGGGATCAACTCGCCATCCGGCGCTTCGGCCACCAGCCCCTCGAACAGGTCGCGCAGGACGTTGGATGACGGAACCCCTTCGGCGCGGTGCGGATCCAGCGATTGCGGCTCGGTTCCGTTGCCACGGTGCAGAACCTGGACTTCCGCCAGCTCCGTGCCCGTTTCGCCGCCGATCGGACCATAGCTTGCCGGCGACTGTTCCTGTCCGCCTCCGCCGCAGCCTGCGATTGCCAGCGCGGCCGCGATGATCACGCTTCTCAAGCGCATCGCAACTCCCGCTTCTTCAGGTGAACCAGCAACTGGGAAACCGCCGCCGGCGTCATGCCCGGGATTCTTTCCGCCTGACCGATGGTGGCCGGGCGGGCCAGCGCCAGCTTCTCGCGGACCTCGTTGGACAGGCCCCGCACTACCGCGTAGTCCAGTTCCGCGGGAAGCGGCATGCCCCGCATCCGCCGGTTGCGCCTGATCTCCGCTCCCTGCCGCTTGAGGTAGCCGGCGTAGCGAACCTCGATCTCTATCGCTTCCTCGACCTGCCGGGCCAGCTCGGGCCATTCGCCGTCGGCCGGCGCGCGCGGGCCCACCTGCGGCAGGGACGTCACGCGCCGGTAATTCCAATCCGGGCGGCGCAGCAGTTTCAGGGCAGTGCCGCTGCGGCCTGCGTCGCTTTGAGGATCCGGCGCCCTGCACTGATCGAGCCGCTGGGTCTCCTGCGCGATCGATTCCTGCTTGAGGCAGAAGGCCTTCCAACGCTGCTCGGTAACCAGCCCCAGCCGCCTGCCCACGGGGGTCAGGCGAGCGTCGGCGTTGTCCTCCCGCAGCCGCAGGCGGTACTCGGCGCGGCTGGTAAACATGCGGTACGGCTCGGTGACGCCGCGGGTCACCAGGTCGTCCACCAGCACCCCCATATAGGCTTCCTCGCGCCCGGGCGTGAAAGGCGGCTTTCCACGGTTGGCCAGCACCGCGTTGATCCCGGCCAGCAAGCCTTGCGCCGCCGCTTCCTCGTACCCGGTCGTGCCGTTGATCTGGCCGGCAAAATACAGGCCGGCCAGGGCCTGCGTCTGCAGGTCCGGCCCCAGCTCCCGCGGGTCGAAATAGTCGTATTCGATAGCATATCCCGGACGCGTCATGCGGGCCCGCTCGAACCCGGGAATCGTGGCCAGGAACTCACGCTGCACGTCCGCCGGAAGGCTGGTGGAAATCCCGTTGGGATAGACCTCCGCCGTGCTCAGGCCCTCCGGCTCCACGAAAATCTGGTGCGACTCGCGGTCGGCGAAACGCACGACCTTGTCCTCCAGCGAGGGGCAATAGCGCGGACCCACGCCCTCGATTGCGCCGTTGTACATGGGAGACTGATGAAGCCGGGCGCGGACGATTTCATGCGTGGCCGGGGTCGTGCGCGTAATGTGGCAATCCACCTGGCGCGGGTGCTGCTCAAGACGGCCCATGAACGAGAAAACCGGTCTTGGCCGGTCGCCCGGCTGCCGGCGCATGACCGAAAAATCGATCGTGCCGCCGTCCAGCCTGGGCGGCGTTCCCGTCTTCAGCCTCCCCACCGGCAGATCGAGTTCCCGCAAGCGCGCGGCCAGGCGGTTTGCCGGCGGATCTCCCGCACGGCCGGCGGCATGGCGCGACTTGCCCACATGGATCTGTCCGCCCAGGAAGGTCCCGACCGTCAGCACCACCGCCCCGGCATGAAATTCCAGTCCCGACCGGGTCCTGACCCCGCGCACGCGGTCCTTCTCAAGCACCAGATCGTCCGCGCTGTCCTGAAACAGCGTCAGTCCGGGCGCCGATTCCAGGGCCCGCCGTATGGCCGCCTTGTACAGCAGCCGGTCCGCCTGCGCCCGCGTGGCGCGCACCGCCGGACCCTTGCTGGCGTTAAGCCGACGGAAATGGATGCCGGCATGATCCGCCGCCCATGCCATGGTTCCGCCCAACGCGTCGATCTCGCGCGCCAGGTGCCCCTTGCCCACGCCGCCGATCGCCGGGTTGCAGCTCATTTGCCCGAGCGTGTCCAGACTGTGGGTGATCAACAGGACGCGCGCTCCCATGCGCGCTGCCGCCAGCGCGGCCTCGGCGCCGGCGTGGCCGCCGCCCACAACGATGACGTCAAACTCCGCTTGGCTCATCCACCTGGCCGTCCTGTCCCGAAAAAGCGTGCCCCTGCCCAGGTTCGCGCTGGCATCAGGGATGCAGGATTTTACTTCCCGATACAGAATTGCGAGAAGATCTCTCCCAACAGGTCTTCGCTGCTGACCGCGCCGGTAATTTCGCCGAGGCGCTCCTGGGCCAGCCGCAGTTCTTCCGCAACCACCTCCGCGGAATGTCCTTCGTTGAACAGGACGCCCGCCGCAAGATAGCGCCGCCTCGCCTCCTTCAGGCTGTTGACGTGCCGCGACCGGGCCGAGAATGCGCCTTCACCGGCGCCCCCGGCGGCCCCCGCCATGAGTCCCCTGAGCGCATCCAGACCGGCGCCCGTCCTGGCGCTGACGTTCACTGCGGCGTCCGGCAGCAACCCCGGGGGTTCGCCGGTCAGGTCGATCTTGTTGCGCACAACGATGGTTCTTTCTCCCGGCTGCGGCTCCGGGCCGGCCGCGGCCGCATCCAACACCTCGAGGACCAGGTCCGCCTGTTCGCGCGCGGCGCGGGCCCGGCGCACGCCTTCCCGCTCCACGTCCCCGTCGGCGCTGCGCAGGCCCGCGGTATCGACCAGTTCCACGGGGACGCCCCGGATGCCGACCTGCGCCCGCACCAGGTCGCGCGTGGTGCCGGGCTCGTCGGCGACGATGGCGGCGGATTCACCCGCCAGGGCATTCATCAGCGAAGACTTCCCGGCATTGGGAGGGCCGGAAATCACGACGTTCAGTCCGTCGCGCAGGATGCGCCCCCGTTCCGCCGCCTCCGTCACACGGACAAAGCGCTTTCCCAGTTCCCCGAAACCCTCCTTTAGCGCGCTGTCCTCCAGCGGGTTGATCTCTTCGTCGGGGAAGTCCAGCGTGGCCTCCAGGTGGGCCCGCAGCCCGGTCAGGCGGGAGACCAGTTCCTCGACGGCTTCCGAGAACGCTCCGCGCAGGCTGCGTGCGGCTGCGCGCGCCGCGGCCGCGCTGGCCGCGTCAATGAGATCGGCCACCGCTTCAGCCTGCGAAAGGTCCATGCGGTCATTGAGAAACGCCCGCCGCGAGAACTCGCCCGGGCCGGCAGGCCGCGCGCCGAGTTCGCAGATTCGCGCGGTGAGCAGGTCGCAGACTACCGGACTGCCGTGCACCTGCAGTTCCAGCACATCCTCGCCGGTGAAGGAGTTGGGCGCCGGAAAGAACAGCGCCAGGCCCCGATCCAGCATTTCTCCCGACGACTCCCTCAGCGACACCAGACAGGCGCTGCGCGCTGGCGGCAGCTGGCCGAGCATTTCCGCGGCGATGCCGCGCACGCCCGTGCCCGATACACGAATAACCGCCACGCCGCCACGCCCGGGCGGCGTGGCGCAGGCGACTATCGTGCCGCCCGCCCCTTGGGCGCCTGATCGGTCCGGCGATTGATCCGCCATTGCTGCAAGGTGGAGAAAATCGAATTAGTCAGCCAGTACAACACCAGGCCGGAGGGGAAGAACATGAAAAACACGGTGAACATCACCGGCATGGCCATCATGATCTTCGCCTGCATGGGATCCGGCGGCTTGGGATTCAGCTTCTGCTGCCAGAACATCGCCGCCCCCATGAGCGCGGGAAGCACGAAAATCGGGTCGCGCGACGACAGGTCGTTGATCCACAGCAGGAAAGGCGCCTGGCGGATCTCCACGCTCTCCACCAGCACCCAGTAGAACGCGATGAAGAACGGCAGCTGGATGAATATGGGCAGGCAGCCGGCAGCCGGATTGACCTTCTCGGACTTGTACAGCTCCATCGTGGCCCGGTTGCGCCCTTGCGGATCGTCCTTGAACCGTTCCTGGATGGACTTCATCCGGGGCTGCAGTTTGCGCATGCGGGCCATGGACCTGCCGCTGGCTTCCGTCAGCGGAAACAGCACCGCCTTGATGATCAGGGTGGCGAGGATAATGGCCCAGCCCCAGTTGCCCACGCCCGCGAACAGGGTCTTCAGCAGCCAGAAGAGCGGCTGGGCGAATACCGTGAAAATGCCGTAGTCCACGGTCAGTTCCAGCCCCGGGGCCGTTTCCTTGAGCAGCGATTGCAGCTTGGGGCCGACGAACAACTGCGCCAGGAACCGCTCTTCGCCGCCCGGCGGCACGGCCCGCACCGGCCCGATTGCGCTCAGGCGGTAGGTGCGCTGGGATACGCGGCCGTCGTAACGGTAGGCCTGTTCGCCATCGGGGACGGCCGCGGCTACGAAGTGGTGCTGTATGGAACCCACCCAGCCGGCGATGGCGGTCTCGCTGAGCGGTTCGTCCTCGAGGTCGTCCACGTCCATGCGGTCGTAGCTGTCGCCGTCGTAGTAGACCGGACCGGTGAAGGAGTACGTGTCGACGTTGAACATGGAGCGCTTTTCGGGCAGGTGCACGCGGCGCAGCATCACGTAGGGCGCCGCCCCGTATTCCTGGCTGCGTTCGTTGCGCAGCACCTGCTCCACCTCGACCGTGTAACTGCCGGGGCGAAACGTGTACAGCTTGGTCACGCTGACGCCGTCACTGCTCCAGCTCAGCGGCACCACCAGATCTTCGGCGCCTTCAGCCAGCCGGTACTCGCTGAGCTCGCTCGTGAAGCTCTCATGATGATTGGCTTCCGGCGCGTCATCCACCGCCCGCAGGCCGGTGCTCAAGGTGTACTCTGCGCCCGGCGTTGCGCTCAGAAGATGCACCTTGGCCGCGTCATCCTTCTTGTCCACCGGGTAGTCCAGCAACACCGCTCCCACCAGGTCGCCGCCCACCTTGCTGATGGAGAGGTCCAGCACATCGGTGACCACCCGAACCACGGGCGCCGGCGGCGACAAAAGGGCAGGCCCTTGCCCCGGGCCCTCCTCCGACTGCGCGCCGGAAACGGACGGCAGTTCGGGCAGGTCGGTCTCGGAGGGAGCGGCCCGTGACGCCGGCGCGGGTAAATCGCCCGAAACCGGCGCCGATTCGGCATCGCTGCGAACGCGGTCCTGGTTCCAGGCCTGCCAGCTGAACAACAGCATGGCGCCGAACATGATCCAGAGCGGGAACCTCAGCTTTTCCATTCGCCCTCCGTTTCGGCCACCCGCACAACCTCGCTCCAGAGGCGTGGCAACTGGGGCCAGAGATCTATCCTGCCGCCGGCAGTGCGCCGGGAGAGGCTAACCACGATATCCAGCCCTGCCAGCTGGCGCTGGTTGACCCGAAAACTCTCCCGAAGCTGGCGCCGGACCCGGTTGCGAATCACAGCGTTGCGGGCGGCTCTTCGGCTCACCGCCAGCCCCAGTCGGCCACGCTGCCTGCCGTTGCGGCGCAGGCGCGCGTGCAGGGGGCCGGAGCGGGCCCGCCGGCCGGTGCGAAAGACGGCGCGAAACTCCGATGCCTTGAGCAGGCGAGCGTCACGAGGGTAATTCAGCCGTTTCACGGTCATGCCCTGCAAGTGCCGATGGATACCGTAAGTTGTTGATTTGCCAGCGATTATATCGCTTTACAGCGGCTCGCCCAAAATGCCGGCAACCGCAGGCCGCCGATTGCGGCGACTAGTGCGACAGCCTTCCCCGCCCCTTGCTCCGGCGCCTCTTCAAGACCAGCCGGCCGGCCTTGGTCGCCATGCGGGCGCGGAAGCCGTGAGTGCGCTTGCGTTTGATACGGCTGGGCTGGTACGTGCGTTTCATTGCTTTTGAATGAAATCGCGGCGGTCAGCGCCGCCGCACAAGGGGCGTTCAGCATAGTCGCTGGCAGGCGCAAAGTCAATGAAGGCAAGGGGTTTGCTTCCGGCGGCGAGTTGTGGAATAAAGTGTCCTACGAGGCTCATTCGGGACCCCTTCAACCACCAAGCCCATGCCTGGCGCAACCCGTGAGAAAACTGATTTCTGGCACCACGTCTGCCAGGAACTCAGACCCCTCCTGGCGGAGGAAAAATACAACACCTATATCCAGCCGCTTGAGGCGCAATTGGACAATGGCAGGCTGAAGCTTATCGCTCCCAACCGCTTCGTGCGCGGCTGGATCGAGTCCAACTGCATGGACCTCCTGACCGAGGCCTGCGAACGACAGGGCGCGGATGGCGAAGTCGAGTTTCTCGATCGGCCGGCCGCGCGGCGCAGCCCGGCGGCGGCGCCCGCCGCTGCGACGCCGCCCCTGCCCGGTTCCAGGCTGACTCCCCACTTCACTTTCGACGCCTTCGTTACCGGGCCGACCAATCAGGTCGCCTACGACGCCGCCCGGCATGTGGCCCGTCACCGCGCCTACAACCCTCTGCTCATTTACGGCGGCGTCGGCCTCGGCAAGACCCACCTCATGCATGCCATCGGGCGCCAGCTCCTGGCGGACCGGCGGGGGATGCGGGTCGCGTACGTACATTCGGACACGTTCATCAACGACTACCTGAGCGCCCTGCGCAAGGTTCGCGCTTCCTACGGCAGGTCGGGTTCCGACCAGCTTGTTGAGCAATTCAAGCGCTCGTACCGCACCGTGGACACGCTGCTGCTGGACGATGTGCAGTTCCTGGCCGGCAAGGAGAGTTCGCAGGAGCAGTTCTATCACACCCTCAACGTGCTTTTGCAGGACGGCCGGCAGATCGTTCTCACCTGCGACAAGCTGCCGCGCGAGGTGAGCGGCCTGGAAAGGCGAGTGATATCCCGGCTCGGATCCGGGCTGATGGTCAACATCGAGCCGCCGGACCTGGAAACCCGCGCAGCCATTGTGCTTGCCAAGGCCGAGGCGGCCAACGTGGATTGCCCCGAAGATGTGGCGATGTATATCGCGCAACACGTTTTTTCGAGCGTTCGCGAACTCGAGGGCGCCTACCGCACCGTAGAGGCAATGTCGCGCTTCCGCGGCATGCCCATCGATCTGCAATTGGCCAGGCAGGCCCTCAAGAATCACGTGGCTTCCGTGGCGCGCAGCATTACGCCGGAGGAGATCCAGAAGCTGGTCGCCAACTACTTTCAGATTCGACCCTCCGACTTGCGCTCCGCCAGCCGCAAGAGAGCGATTGTCCGGCCCAGGCAGATCGCCATGGTGCTGGCGCGGGAATACACTGACTTGAGCTTGCCCGACATCGGCGAGGCCTTTGGCGGGCGGGACCACACCACCGTGATCAACGCGGTCCGCCGGATTCAGGAATTGCGAGGATCAGACCACAATTTAGATCAGCAATACAAGAGTCTGGCAAGTATCCTTGCACAATAGCTATCGCATGGGAGATGCCTGGGGGCAAGGCCGGTTTTGTTTGTGGATGAGCTGTTGAGCAGCGGGTTGCCCACATTCCTTCCACAGGCGCCACTACCGCAAGCACCCCCCTACATCCACAGCGAAGAGTATATTAAGCTATTGATTCATAAGGTTTTTCTGGATAGACACACATATCCACCGACATCATTACCATCATCATCTATATATATGAGATGGTGATAAAGGAGGACGCATGAAACTCAGTATCCCGCAGGAGGGCCTGCACAGCCTTTTGCAGTCGGTAACGAGTGCGGCCCAGGGTCAGGCGGACACGATGGCGATACTTCGCAACACGCTGCTGGAAGCGGCGGATGGTTTTCTCACCGCCACATGCACCAACCTGGAACTGACACTGGTGGCGCGCGCGCAGCTGATCGACATAACAACGGACGGTGCGGTTACCGTACCGGCGAAACTGTTGCAGGGAATCAGCGCCTCGCTGCGCGGCGGAAGCAACATAGAGCTTGAACTCGAAGGAAACCAGCTCTCGGTGAAGTCCGGCCGCTATTCCGGCACGCTGGAAACCTTGCCGCCGGAGGATTTTCCGCGGCTGGATACGGGAAACGGAGTTGACGGCATCGTGATGAAGTCCGCGGTGCTGGCGAAAATGCTCTCGGAAACCCACTTTGCCATGGCGCAGTCGGATCCGCGGTATTACCTCAATGGCATGTTGGTGGAGATTTCCGAAGAGGGCCTGCGGCTTGTGGCGACCGACGGCCACCGGTTGTCATGCTCCGAAACGGCTGAATGCACGGCCGCTCGTGACGCTGCTCCTCGCAAGGGGATTGTCCCCCGCAACAGCATCAACGCCCTGCGCCCGCTGCTCGCCTTCAGCGAAGACGTGGAATTGGCTATGGGAGACAACCAGGTTCGATTCAGCCTGGGCGATCGACACGTGACATCAAAGCTGATCGAGGGCCGTTATCCGGAATACCGGCGGGTTATTCCCGAACGGCAGGAGAAACCGGTGCTGGCCAATCGCGAGGCGCTGGAGTCGGCCATGAGCCGGGTGGCCCTGGTTGCGCGCGAGAGCCGCGGAGTAAGAGACCAGCGCATACCGCTGGTGTCGGTACTGGTCAAGGAGAACCTGGTGGGCATCAGCACCGAGGGAGGTCAGGGCGCGCAGGCACAGGATGAGATTGAGGCCGGCTACCATGGACCGGAGATCAAGGTGGGCTTCAACGCCATTTACCTGACGGATGTGCTGCGTTCCCTGCAGTCCGAAGAGGTTGAGATACATGTGCGGGACGGAAACAGCAGTGTCCTCGTCTGCGCACCCGACGAGCAGACCGTGCAGCACATCGTTATGCCCATGCGCCTGTAACGCCGGCGGCGGTGCGCGGCGCGAGCCGGGCGCCTCACCGCTCTCGATGCGACGCGGGACTGCTGACACGGGCTGCTAAGGGGTGGGGCGTGGCACGGTTGGAGTTGCTCAGGGCGCACAATCTGCGGGCTTTCGAGGATATTGAACTGGCCCCCGACCGGCGGGTCAACCTCATCAGCGGACACAACGGCGCGGGCAAGACGACCCTTCTGGAGGCGATCTACCTGCTTTCGCGGGGACGGTCGTTCAGGGGCAGCGACCTTCGGCAATTGATTGCCCATGGCGAAGCGTCCGCGACCATCGGTTCCATCGCGGCTGTGGGCGAGGCCCGCCGGCAGATTGGCCTGACGATTGCCGGGAGGAGCGCGCGGGCGCGGCTAGACGGTGCGGAGGGCGCTCGCCGGCCGGAAATTGCGCGGATATTGCCGGTGCTGAACCTGGACGCGAGGCTTATGGACCTTGTCGACCGGGGTCCCGAGCGTCGCCGCTTGTTGTTGAACTGGGTCACGTTTCACGTGGAACCTGGCTTCAACTCGTCCTGGAGGCGGTTTCGGCGCGCCTTGAGACAGAGGAACGCCAGTCTCCGGGAAGGCGCGCGGGCCAACGCTATCGCGGCCTGGGACGGCGAGTTCTGCCGGGCGGCCCGGGAGATGGAGACCCTGCGCAGGATCGTGGTGGAGCGGCTCCGGCCGCGGTTCGCGGAGATTGCCGAAACGCTGACGGGAATGCCGGCGGACTGGGACTACCATCCGGGCTGGCCCAGGGACGACGCTTTGGAGGATATCCTCAAGGCGGGCCTGGACGGGGACCGCAAGCAGAGAAACACGCGCTTCGGACCGCAGCGGGCCGACCTGATCCTCCGGCTGGAGTCCAGGCGGGCCAGATACATTGCGTCGCGGGGCCAGCAAAAGCTGCTGGCCTCGTCGCTCATGCTGGCGGCTGCGGAAGTGCTCGAAGCCGCCGGCGCCAACAGGCCCGTTCTGCTGGCGGATGAGCCGCTGGCGGAGCTGGATGCTGGCCATGGGCAGGAATTGCTGAAAGCATTCGCAAAGCGAGGCGCCCAGCTTTTCATTGCTGCGGTGGACCCGGTCCCGTACAGGCAACTGATCAAGGTGCAGGAAATTCGCCTGAAAGAGGGTGCGCTGGTATAATTCGACCGTGCCTACAGTGTTGTGTCCCGCCCGCTTCCGCAGGGCGCTGCCTTCGCTGCCGCGGGCTGCTTTGCAGCCCAAGGTTCCAGGGTCATCCTGCGCTCGCGGAACGCATCAATGCCAGGCGAAGAGAGTTGGCGGGAACGCCAGGTAAGTCTCGTCAAGGAAGATTTTTCTAAACCATGACCATGCAAGAACCCGCCGAAGATCGCACCACGCCGATGGGCCCAGCCAAGGGGGACGGCTCGGAGTCCTATGGCGCCGACCAGATCGAAGTGCTGGAGGACCGCGAGTCGGTTCGCAAGTTACCCGGCATGTATATCGGCGACACGGACGACGGCACCGGCCTGCATCACCTGATCTACGAGGTTGTCGACAACTCCGTCGACGAAGCCCTGGCCGGATACTGCACGGAAATTACCGTCCGCCTGCTCTCGGATGGCGGGGCCGAGATCAGCGACGATGGCCGTGGAATCCCCGTGGACAAGCATGCCAAGACGGGCCGTTCCGCAGCGGAATTGATCATGACGACGCTGCACGCGGGCGGTAAATTCGACGAAAGCGTGTACAAGGTGTCCGGCGGCCTCCACGGTGTTGGCGTTTCGGTGGTCAATTTTCTGTCCGCGAACCTGGAGCTCGTAGTTCACAGGGGTGGCCGGCAATACCGCCAGAGTTATGCGACCGGCATTCCGGACGGGGCGCTGGAGGATGTCGGCGAGAGCGACCGCAGCGGCACCGTCATCCGCTTCCGACCGGATCCGCAGGTTTTCGCCGCCAGGCTCGAGTTTGACGCCGACACGTTGGCGAACAGGTTGCGGGAACTGGCCTTCCTCAACAGCGGCATCACGATCGAGTTTACGGACGAGCGCGAAGGCGGAGGCCAGTGGACATTTCGCGCTGAAGGCGGGATCCGCGAATTCGTGCAATGGCTGAACCAATCCCGCGAACCCTTGCATACGCAGGTGTTTCACGTGAAACGTTCGCAGGTTGTGGAGGTCGTGCGCCGGGAGGAAGGAAACGGAAACGGCGAGACCAGGGAGATTTCCACCGAGATGGAGGTCGAGGCGGCGATGCAATGGAACGCGGGATACCAGGAGCACAGTTCGTTCTTTACCAACAACATTCCGCAGAACCATGGCGGGACGCACCAGGAGGGTTTTCGCACGGCCCTCACCCGCACTCTCAATGCCTATCTGGAGCATCACGGCGGCAATCGCGCCAAGAACCTGACGCTTAGGGGCGAAGACGTGCGCGAAGGGCTGACAGCGGTCATTTCCGTGAAGATGCGGGATCCCAAGTTTTCCTCTCAGACCAAGGAAAGGCTGGTCTCGTCGGAAGCCAAGACGGCGGTTGAGCGCTCGGTAGCCGAAGGCTTGCGGGAGTTCCTGCTTGAGAACCCGAAGCAGGCCCGGGCGATTACGGAGAAGATCGTCGACGCGGCGACGGCGCGCGAGGCGGCCCGCAAGGCCCGGGACATTGCTCGCAAGAAGAGCGATGTGGGCGGCTTGCCCGGGAAGTTGGCCGATTGCCAGGAGAAGGATGCGAGCAAGCGCGAAATTTTCCTGGTCGAGGGGGATTCTGCCGGCGGTTCCGCCAAACAGGCGCGCGATCGGCGCACGCAGGCGGTCCTGCCGTTGCGCGGAAAGATTCTCAACGTGGAAAAAGCCCGTCTGGACAAGATGTTGTCGTCCGATGAGGTCGCCACACTGATTGCGGCGCTGGGATGCGGCGTCGGGCGCGAGGAAGAGAACTTCGACGCAGAGAAGCTGCGCTATCAGCGGGTAATCATCATGACCGACGCGGATGTCGACGGTTCGCACATACGCACGCTGCTCTTGACGTTCTTTTTCCGCTACATGCCGGCGCTGATCGAGCGCGGACACGTATATATCGCCCAGCCGCCGCTCTACAAGGTAACGCGCGGCCGCAAGGAGCAGTACCTCAAGGATGACGATGAATTGCGCGAGTGGACGCTGGAGGCGGCGCTGAAGGACGCGAGCCTGGTGCTGACCGACCGACCGCAGGCGATGCGGACCGGGGAGCTGAAGCAACTGGCGCAGCGGAGCCTTCAGGCGAGAAGCTCCCTGGAGGCACTCCGTGGGAAGGCCGACGAGCGGGTCCTGGCATGCCTTATCGAGCTGCCGCCGGTTGATGCCGGGCGTCTGGACGATTCTCGTTACATGGCGGACTGGGGCACGCAACTCGAAGCGGCCCTTGCGAATCAGGACGCGCAGGCAGGATGGAAGGTATCAGTTCAGGCCAACGGCGGCGGGCCGGCGGCATTTTCCGTCATCAGGACCGAAAACGGTGTGGATGAAGAGGGTGCGCTCGAGTTTTCCCTGTTCGGAACCGCAGAATACCAGTCCGTGCGCGGCCTGGCGGCGGAATTGAGCGAATTGATGTCCGGCGGAGCCGAAGCCCGTCGGGCTTCTTCCAGCCGTGAAGTGGGCCTTTTCGGACAGGCGCTGGACTGGTTCATGGAACAGGGGCGCCGGGGGGTCACGCTGCAGAGATACAAGGGATTGGGCGAAATGAACGCGGCCCAGCTATGGGAGACCACGGTAAATCCGGAAAGCCGCAGGCTGGTGCGCGTTGAAGTGGCCAGCGAGTACGAGACCAGCTCCACCAGCAAGCTGTTTGCAACACTGATGGGCGAAAAGGTCGAGCCCCGGCGCGCATTCATCGAAGACAACGCGCTGAACGTCGTCAATCTCGACATCTAGCAATGGGAATTGTGTAGCAAAAACCGCACGGCTCTCAGCGCCGCGCCAGCCGGGACCGCTGCTGCAGCTCGGCCTCTATAATCCCGCCTGTCAGCAAAGGAAATTGAAGCCATGACAGAAATACTCATCCGCCGCTTGCTGGGTCATTCGTTGGAAGACTTGCTTCCCTGGCAAAAGCTCACCAAAGACCAAGGCGGAGCCCGGTTTGCCCGAGCATGGCGGGAATACAATAAATTCGCGATTGAGCGAGTCGTGGAGCGCGCGGTCGATGGTGATCCGCATGCCATGCGCTGGGTTGAGGAACGGCTGGCAAAAATCGAAGCTGGTGAAAGTCGCGGTTGGCAAAGAGCGCACTTTACGACAGAAGACATCTCCGAAGAAACATCAGAGAGCCCTTAATACTCAAGCGGATGATTGCCTGGCTATCAACCCCGCGGGGGAGCGCCTGTTGATGGACGCAAACACGCCGGACCAAAAAACTAATACTCGCTAAAATCCGTTAAATAAAAGTCTTCATACATTAACATCTTTTATCCAGATCTTATCTCTCGAACTCTGGCTTCGATCCAGCTCTTCGCATCCTCGGTCAGTTGCCGGGCCGAAGCGCCGCTGGAATCGAGGGGGCGGCCGATAACAATGCGAATCATGCCCGGTCTTTTGCTTGAGCTCCGCCTGGGCCAGTAGTCGCCTGCGTTGTGGGCCACCGGAACGACCGGACAGCCGGCCGCGGAGGCGATCATGGCGCCACCCGGGGCGTACCGGCCCACCTCTCCGGGTGCGACGCGGGTTCCCTCCGGAAACACGATGACCCAAAGGGACTCGTCCCTGATCCGTGCCCTGCCTTGGCGGATTACTGATCGGATTCCCCTCGCGCCCCTGGCCCGATCGACACCGATGGCGCGCATGCTGCGCAATCCCCAGCCGAAGATGGGCAGCAACAGGAGTTCCCGCTTCAGCATCCAGGTCTGGCGGGGGAAAAGCAGCGTCTGCACAATCGTGTCGAAAGCGGAGGAATGTTTCATCAGCACCACGCACGGTTCATCCGGCAGGTTGCCGCGCCCGCTGACTTCCCAGGAGACGCCGCACAACACACGCAGCAACCACAGGTTCGCCTCGGCCCAGCAACGGACCGCGAAGAAATACCGTATTCGGTGGGGCAAGGGCCACAGAACGACCGCCCAGAGGCTACCGGCCACCGTGTTGGCGATCATCAGCGCCGTGAACAGCAGGCCCGAAACCCGCCTCATTGCGCGGCTCGCAGCAGCCATCGGGTAAATTCCGCCAGGTCGTCGAATACCGGAACGCCGCTTGAGGGGGTCAGCCGCCGCTCAGTAGACGCCCCAAAACCGGTGCGCACCAGCGCCGGGCGGGCCCCGGCCGCGGACGCAGCCTCAAGGTCGCGCATCGAGTCACCCACCATGTACTCGCCGGACACCGGCAGTCCGACCGCGGCCTCGATCTGTTCCAGCAGGCCCGGCAGAGGCTTGCGGCATCGGCAACGGTCGGCCGGGGTGTGCGGGCAATGGAAGACTCCCGCCAGTTCGCCGCCGGCATCGCGAACCGCCGCCTGCATCGTGGCGTGAATGGCATCGAGTTCCCCGGCGGTCAGGTATCCTCGGCCGACGCCCGATTGATTGGTCGCCACGGCGACGGCAAGTCCAGCCCGGCACAGGCTCGCGATCGCATCGAGGCTGCCTGGCAGAGGACGCCACTGGTCCACCGAGCGTATGTAGTCCAGGCGCTCTTCGTTGATCACGCCGTCGCGGTCGAGGATTACCAGCCGGCCCACCACGGGCAGCTAACTTCGGCCGGGAAGGAGAGAGAAATCTGCAAGCTGCAGCAGCGTTTCCCGGATCTCCGACAGCAACGCAAGCCGGTTTTTCCGCAAGGCGTCATCATCGCTCATCACCATTACGCTGTCGAAGAACGCGGCCAGCGGCTCCTCAAGCGATGCCAGCAGTTCCAGGGCCCCCGCGTAATCGAAGTCGTCCAGCCGCTGCCGGTACTGCGGCAGCAGCAGCAGGTAGGCAGCCCGCAGTGTCTGTTCCTCCGGTTCGCGCAGCAGGCCTGCGTCGACGCTCCCGGGGAGGCTGTCCGCGGCCGAGCGCAGGATATTCGCGATCCGCTTGTTGGCCGAGGACAGGGCAGCAGCCGAGGGCCTTGCAAGAAAGGCGTGCAGCGCCAGCAGGCGCCGGTGAAAATCCAGTGGCGAGGCAGGTGAGCGCGCGCGCACCGCAGCAAACAGCTCGGCGCCTACATCGACAGCCTCCGCCTCGGGGTGCAGGCCGTCGAGATACCAGGCCCTCAGGCGCTCCATGACGAACTGGTAGAGTTCGTCGGCCAGGTCCTTAGGATCGGCGGCCTCGGTCGGCTGCAGGGCCAGCGCCTCGTCCAGGCGCGCAGGCAGGTCAAGGTGAACCTCGCCCTCAATGCAGATTCGCAGCGTCGCCAGTGCCGTACGCCGTAGACCGAAGGGGTCGCTCGCGCCCTTCGGGCGGCGGCCCATTGCGAACAGCCCCGCCAGCATGTCCAGCCGGTCGGCCAGCGCCAGCGCCCGCCCGCCGGGGCTTGCGGGGATCGCGTCGCCTGCATGGCGCGGCGCGTAGTGCTCGCCCACGGCGACGCAAACATCCTCGTCTTCGCCGTCGTGACGGGCGTAACGCCCGCCCATGGCGCCCTGCAGGCCCGGAAATTCGCCCACCATTCCGGTCAGGAGGTCCGCCTTGCACAACATCGCGGCCTGCCGGGCGGCCGCGACCTCGGCGCCGGTGTCGGCTGCGAGGGCCGCGGCCAGTTTCTCCAGCCTCACGGTTCGGTCGCCCAGCGAACCGAGGCCCTGCTGGTAACGTACCCTGGCCAGTTCAGCAACCCGCCCGGCCAGCGGCTCGGAGCGGTCGCGCCGGAAAAAGAACTCGGCGTCCTTCAGACGCGCCCGCACGACGCGTTCGGCGCCCGCGCTGACCGCTGCCGGGTCGCGGCTTTCCAGGTTGCTGACCAGCACGAAGCCCGGCGCCAGCACGCCGGATGGGTCGCGCACCGGGAAGAAGCGCAGGTGCTCCTGCAGCGAGGCCACGATTACTTCGTCGGGGAGGTTCAGGAAGCGCTCCTCAAAGCGGCCGGTCAGGGCCACCGGCCACTCCACCAGGCCGGTGATCTCGTCAAGCAGTTCCGGGCTGCTTACCAGCTCGCCGCCAAGGCGGTCCGCCTCCTCCCCGGCCAGGCGCAGGATGGCGTCCCGGCGCTCGGCGAAGCTTGCGATCACCCTGCCCTCGTCGCGCAGCCTGGCGGCGTAGTCGCCGGCCGCTTCCAGGCTCAAGCGAGCCTGCCCCATGAAGCGATGGCCGCTGCTGCGCCGACCGCTGCGCAGTCCGAAAAGGCTGGCGGGAACGACCCGCTTGCCGTGCAGCATGACCACCCAGTGCACCGGCCGAATGAACTCCTCTTCACCGTCCCCCCATCGCATCGCCCTTCCCACGGGCAGGCGTTTCAGGGCGCCCGCGGCGATACCGGGCAGCAGCGACGCGGCCGGCTCGCCGGCGCGGCGCCCGCGATACAGAAGCCACTCACCCTTGTCGGTACTCAGGGTCGCCAGGTCCTCGGGCAAGCAGCCGCAGGTCTCGGCAAAGCCTCTGGCGGCGCGGCTCCAGTCGCCATCGGGATCGCGCGCCGCGGCCAGCGGCGGGCCGCGCTTCTCGACGATACGCGACGGCTGCCGTGTCGCCAGCCTCCGGGCGACGACAGCAAGCCTGCGGGGCGAGGCAAATGATTCCACCCCATCGAAATCGAGGCCGGCATCTTCCAGACCCCGCCGGAACTCGCTGCGGAGCGCCCTGTCCAGCCGGCGCAGCTCCCTGGGCGGCAGTTCCTCTACGCCAATCTCCAGCAAAAAATCGGAACGCGCCGGCATCGCGGCCTACTCCCGCTCGGCAAGCAACGGGAAGCCCATCGCTTCGCGTGAGGCGACGTAGCCTTGCGCAACCGCGCCGGCCATTTCCCGCAGCCGCAGGATGTAGCGTTGCCTTTCGCCGGTGGAAATGGCCCGGCGCGCGTCCAGCAGGTTGAAGCTGTGCGAAGCTTCAAGCACCTGCTCGTAGGCCGGCAGAGGCAGGCCCTCGGCAGTCAGCCGCGCGCATTCCCGCTCGCAGTTCTCGAACCGCCGGAACAACAGGTCGGCGTCGGCCAGCTCGAAATTGAACCTCGACATCTCCACTTCGTTCTGGTGGTAAACGTCCCTGTAAAGGACCTGGCGTCCGCGGGCCGACCACAGCAGGTCGAAAACACTGTCCACGCCCTGCAGATACATGGCCAGCCGTTCCAGGCCATAGGTGATCTCGCCCGTTACCGGCCGGCAGTCCAGTCCGCCCACCTGCTGAAAGTAGGTGAACTGAGTAATCTCCATTCCGTTCAGCCACACTTCCCAGCCCAGCCCCCAGGCCCCGAGCGTCGGCGATTCCCAGTTGTCTTCCACGAAGCGCACGTCGTCCGTTTTCAGGTCGATTCCCAGGTGGCTGAGGGATTCCAGATACCAGTCCTGCAACTTCTTCGGGGACGGTTTCATGACTACCTGGTACTGGTAGTAATGCTGCAGCCGGAAGGGATTGTCGCCGTAACGGCCGTCGGTCGGTCGCCGGCTGGGCTGCACGTAGGCGCTGTTCCAGGGCTCCGGGCCCAGTGCCCGCAAAAAAGTAGCCGGATGGAAGGTGCCGGCGCCCACCGGCTGGTCCAGCGGCTGCACGATGATGCAGCCGCGCCGGGCCCAGTACGCCTCCAGCCGCTGGATCAGCGTCTGGAAGTCTGCCGGCCGCTTGCGCCCCCTGCTGGGCATACCTGGTGTGCTGTCCCCTTCAGGCCGGGCCCGGCATCGGGCAGACAGGCCGGGCCGGCTGATGCGGCATCAGTCGTTCCGCCCCAAAACGGCCACGCTCACCACGCAACGCGCAGGCTCACCGCCCAGATTATGAGTAAGGCCCAGCCGGGGCGACGGAAGTTGCCGGTCGCCGGCGCGGCCCAGCAGTTGCAGGTACACCTCGTAGGCCATGCGCAGCCCGGAAGCGCCGATCGGGTGTCCGAAGCATTTCAGCCCGCCGTCGATCTGGCACGGGGTCACGCCGTCCCGATCGAAGGCGCCGTCCAGAACCGCCCGCCAGCCCTGGCCCTCCTCGGCGAAGCCCAGGTCCTCCATCGTCACGAGTTCCGTAATCGAAAAGCAGTCGTGGACTTCCATCAGGTCGATCTCGTCGGGCGCGCTGCCCACGCCCGCCTCCTCCAGCGCCCGCTGTCCCGCCAGGCGGCCACAGTGGATGTAGCTTCCGTTCCAGCCCTGATGGCCCGCTTCCGAGCCGTTGCTCACCGCAAGCTGCAGCGCCTTGACCGTGATGATTTCGGTCTTGCCCATTTCGCGGGCGATTTCGGGCCGCGTAACGATGGCGCAGGCCGCTCCGTCGCTGACGCCGCAGCAATCGAACAGCCCCAGCGGTTCGGCCACCATGGGGGCGCCGAGGATGGTGTCGATTTCGACCGCCCGCCGCAGGTGCGCCTTGGGATTGATGGCGCCGTTCAAGTGGCTCTTCCAGGAGACGTGGGCCATGGCGCGCTTCAGGTCCTCGCCCTTTACCCGGTGCTCGGCGCTGTAGGCCGAGGCCAGCTGGGCGAAGGAGCCCGGCGAGCTGGTATTGGGCCGCCATTGCTCGGTGAAGGTGCCCGGGGTGCCGACCGGCAGGCCGCCGTAGCCGGTGTCCTTGAGTTTTTCGACACCCAGCGCCAAGGCGACGTCGCAGGCTCCGGCAGCGACTGCGTAGACCGCGCCCCGCAGGGCTTCGGTGCCGGTGGCGCACATGTTCTCGACCCGGGTTACCGGGATGTTCCTCAGTCGGAGGGCGTTGGCCAGCGGCAGGGCCGACTTGCCGACGCTGGCGTCATCGAAATAGCAGCCGAACCAGGCGGCGTCCAGGTCCTCGGCCTTCACTCCCGCGTCTTCGGAGGCCTCCCGGAACGCTTCCAGCATCAGGTCTTCGGCGTCGCAATCCCAGCGCTCGCCGAACCGCGAGCAGCCCATGCCCACGATCGCCACCTTGTCGCGTATGCCCATCATGACGCGCTCTCCTCGCTTGGCGCAGGTGCGCCTTTCCAGAAGTACCTTCGATAGCCCCTCTTGGAGTCTATCGCGTGAATCCGAAACACGAACCTCAGGGGCAAGCCTACCCGCATATGCTCCAGCGGACACTCGGTGAATTCCATAAGCACCCGCGCGCCGCTGTCCGTGGAGGCCAGACCGTACTGCAGCGGGGGATGGGGAGTATAGGCCAGCCAGTCCTGGGTAAAGGAAGTTACCGTTCCCGGTTCATCGGCCAGCAGCACCAGTTCCTGCTCGCCCTCGGCGTTGCAGTCGGGGTTCACGCAGCGCGCGCTGCGCGGAAACTGGGCCGTCTTGCAGACCGGGCAGCGGCCCCCGGCAAACCCGGTCAACTCGGCGCGGTGGCGGTCAAAGGCGCTTAACTGCGTCTTGGCTTCGGCTTCGGCGCGCATTCCGAAATCCATCGGCAGCAGGCCGCTGAAGCTCAGGTACTTGGTATATGCCTTCTCCGGCCGAGGCGGCGACAGCGCCAGGCGCCGGGCATTGCGCCGCTGCCATTGGGGCAGGTTCTCGGTGGCCTTCAGCAGCAGTGCGATGCCGCCCTGTGCGAAGCCGATCACCAGTACCAGGTCGCCCGGCATTGAAGCGGCAAGCGCGTCCACCGTCAACAGGAGCGGGTGCGGGGCGCCCGTGTCTCCGACGTCGCCGAGCCGCCCATCCTGGACCGCTTCCGGAGGCAGGCCCAGCGCTTTCGCCATAGCGCCGGTCATGCGCGGCGGCGCGGCCGGCAGGACCAGGCGGGCCAGTTGCCCGGGCGCCACCCCGGCTTTCTTCAGGACGCCCCTGACCAGTCCGGGAACGATGCTGCGCAAGCCCCGATCACGCACCCAGCGCTCCTCCCAGCGGTAATCGAAGTCTTCTCCGCTGCCCCGGAACTGGTCCACGAAATCGCGCGTCAGGCGGTACTCGGCCACCACTTCGGCGACCACGCCCTCGTTGCCCAGCACCAGCGCCGCCGAACCGTGCCCGTACTGCAGTTCCTGCACGCTGCCGGGCTTTGCCCGGCGTGTGTCGGCGGCAACCACGAGAGCCGGCCCGTCGCCGCGTAGCGCCTCGCACAAGGCCTGCATACCCGCGTTGCGGGAGTTGCCCAGGTCCGCGGTGGCGAGTTGATCGGACAGGTTCAGCGCCTCGGCAATCACCGTGGCGCACTGCCGGTCCGCGAAAGGCGGCGTGGTGGAGGCGAAGTACAGGCGTATGAATTCGTCCCGGGAGCGGCCGGCGAGGCAACGGCGGGCGGCCTCGACGCCCATGGTGATGCTGTCCTCGTCCCAGTTGCCCATGCTGCGCGAGCCGCTGGCCAGCCTCTTGAGCGCGGGATTGGCCCACGAATTGGCGGCGAAAACGGCGCCCCGATCCAGACGCATCGCCGGAACATAGGCGGCCGCATCAACGATGCCCGGACTGCCCATGGCGGTCAGCAGGCGCCGGTCCGGGGCTTGCTCGCCATGCTGCTGTTAGCCAAAGGACGCGGGATTGGCCGTCAGTTGTCCCGGGAACAGCCGGTCGGCGCGCTCGCGATAGGCATCGGAAACCTCGTCCACCGAGCCCAGTTTGCAGCCGGACGAATGCCAGATCAGGTGACCGGGCTGGCCCTGCATGCCCATCCAGGGCAGCCAGGGCGAAAAGTAGGTCGAGGAAAAACTGCTGCGCAGGCTGCCGATGCCGGAATCCGCGAACTCCTCCCTGCGGCAGAACATGGTCATGGCCTCCAGCCACGGCTGCGGCGCGCGCGACATCCCCCGGCTCGCCATGAGCCATACATGCGGCCCCGAAGCCTTCCAGTCCCAGTTCCAGCGCCGAAGCTCGCCGGAGGGATCGATGTGGTCGGCGAAAATCATTCCCTCATTCGTGTAACGCGCGCCGTCGGGACCGCCCAGGATGTTGGCGCTGACCTCGAGCGTCTCGCCCGTATAAGGGTTGGTGAACTCGTCGAGCATTTCGTCGGTGGCGGGATCCTTGAAGAAGGTCAGGGTGCGGCTGCTGATCGAATACTCGCCGTTTCCGAGCGGACGCGGCCAGTAGATTTCCGTTCCCTCCAGGTTGAGTATGTGGTTGGGGCGCCGCTCGCCCACCTGGGCATAGATACGCCCCATGTACCACCAGGGCGAGTCCTGCTCCCCGAGGCTCGCCTGAACCCGCAACCAGGCCCTTAGCCAGCCCTCCCTGTCATCGGCCGCGGGGAAAAAACCGTCGCTGTCGGCAGCCCCGGCTTCGATGCTCAACGCGGTGGCCAGGCCCAGCCCTCCCAGCCCTCCCAGCATTGCGCGCCGGGACAGGCCGTAAGGCATGGTAGAAGTGTCGTAACTCATCCGAATTCTCCGCCGGCCTCCGGAGCGGGCCGCGCGGCGCCAATGATATAGGCCCGGCCCGCCTACTCGGTGATCGGCGGAACGCCGGCAGGCGCCATTCCCTCGTGGTGATGCACGATGCGCCAGCCGTTCGGCGTGCGCAGCAGCACATCGGTGATACGAACCCGCCCGGAGGTCGCGTTGGGCGGCTCGTAACTGAACTGAAGCCAAAAGCGGGCCACGGCCACTTCGTTGTACACATCCAGCTTCAGGGGATCGATGGTGATGCTCAGTCGGCCGCGGGCCATGGATTGCGTCTTGTCGCGCTCATGGAACGCTACCCGTTCGGCCTTGCCTTCGATCAACTCGGGCTCGAACACGTCCCAAAGCGTGCAGTCATCGTGCAGCAGGTCTTCCATGCCCTGCACGTCGCGGCCCGCGAAGGAGTCGAAGACGCCCTGGATCAGGCGCCAGATCTCGTGCTGTCCAGCTTGCTTGTTCATTTGAGTTCCCCTGCCGGAAAACAAGTCTAACCTCCCTTGTCCGGCGCCGCGGCAGGCAAGTTCTTCGCCGAAACACTAGACCTGGGAGGGTGAAACCCGGTAGAATCGCGGCCTGTGCCGCGGGAGGGAGCCCCCGGCGCTGGTATCGGTCTGTCCCCAGGTTATTTCAGGCGCATTCTGGCGCGCCAATCCGGTGTGGGTGTGGGCGACCGGCGCGGGGCAAACTTTCGCTCCCCTTGTGAGACTTATCCGGCGATTGGGGGCCGAATCACAATGAAAGCATCCGATGTTCTTAAATTGATAGAAGAAAAGGGCGTGAGGTTTGTCGACCTGCGCTTTACCGACACCCGGGGCAAGGAGCAGCATGTCAGCGTGCCCGCGAGTGTCGTCAACGACGATTTCTTTGCTTCAGGGAAGATGTTTGACGGTTCTTCAATAGCCGGCTGGCGGGGAATCGACGAATCCGACATGGTCCTGATGCCGGACGCGGATACGGCGGTCGTCGACGTATTCGCCGAGGACACCACGATGTTGCTGCGCTGCGACGTGTACGAACCGGTCACCATGCAGGCCTACGCGCGCTGCCCGCGGCTGACGGCGAAGCGGGCGATCGAATACCTGCGCTCCACGGGGATCGGCGACGATGCCTATTTTGGCCCGGAGAACGAGTTCTTCATCTTCGACGACGTTCGCTACGGCAGTTCGCTGGAGAGCGCGTCGTATCACGTGGATTCGATCGAGGGCAGCTGGAACTCCACGCGGGAATTCGAGGAAGGCAACTACGGGCACCGGCCCGGCGTGAAGGGCGGGTATTTTCCCGTTCCCCCGGTGGATTCGCTGCAGGACATCCGCTCCACGATCTGCCTGGCGCTCGAGGACCTGGGCCTGCCCGTGGAAGTGCATCACCACGAGGTGGCCACCGCCGGTCAGGGCGAAATCGGCGTGCGTTTCAACAGCCTTGTCACCAAGGCCGACCAGGTGCAGATTCTCAAGTACGCGGTCATGAATACGGCGCACCAGTTCGGCAAGACGGCCACCTTCATGCCCAAGCCCCTGGTGGGCGACAACGGCAACGGCATGCACGTTCACCAGTCGGTGGTCAGGGACGGCAACAATGTCTTTTCCGGCGACGGCTATGGCGGGCTTTCCGAAGCCGGCATGTACTACATCGGTGGAATCCTCAAGCATGCGCGCGCGCTCAACGCTTTCACGAATCCCGCCACCAACAGTTACAAGCGGCTGGTCAAGGGTTTCGAGGCTCCGACGCTGCTGGCCTATTCGGCCCGCAACCGTTCGGCCGCCGTGCGCATCCCGTTCGTGGCCGACTCCCGCGCCCGCCGGGTCGAGGTGCGGTTTCCGGACAGCATGGCCAACCCCTACCTGGCGTTCGCCGCCATGCTGCTGGCCGGAATCGACGGGATTCAGAACAAGATTCATCCCGGAGACCCGGTGGACAAGGACCTGTACGACCTGCCGCCCGAGGAAGAGGCGGGGCTGCCCACGGTCGCGTTCTCGCTCGAGGAGGCGCTGGACGCATTGCGTGCGGACAGCGATTTCCTCAAGGCCGGCGATGTCTTCACGGACGACCTTCTGGAAGGCTATATCGAGCTGAAGGACGAGGAGTGCACGCGGCTGCGCGCCTCTACCCACCCGGTCGAATTCGAGATGTACTACAGCCTGTAGTTCCTCCCGAAACGGAATCCAGGAAGGACAATGAACATCAGGGCCGCCGGCATTTTGCTGCTGGCGGCCCTGCTGCCTTCGGCCCAGGGGCAGGACATCTGGCGTCATGTCACGGAGCGCGGCGACCTGCGTTACGCTGACCGGCCGTTAGCCGGCGCCGCCCCGGTGGCCTTGCCCGAGCCCTCCGGCTGGACCGGCACGATGGCGCCCGCGCCCGCGACTGAAGCCAGAGACACGCCGCCACCGGATGCGGCCCATGCCGGATCGCCGTCGCTGGAGTTGCTGCGGCCCACGGAGCAGGAAACTGTCCGCGGAGCGGGCGGCGAGCTCAAGGTATTGCTGGGGGGCGATTTCGAGATGGAGCATGGCTACCGCCTGCTGCTGGAGCTTGATGGCGCCGAGGCCGAGTGGCTGGGCGAACCGCCGGAAGTTGTCCTGAATAACGTCTGGCGGGGCGAGCATCGGCTGCGCGCCCGCCTGCTCGACGAGCAGGGCAGAGAGCGTGTGTCCAGCCGGGAAGTCGTCTTTTACAAGCGGGAACCGTCGCTGGCCGAATCTCCCTCAAACCTTCGCTGACTTCAACCGGTCCCGCGACTAGAAACCGTAGCGGATTCCCACGGGCCGTCCCCGCACCTAGCAGCCCGTGGCAAAAGCCCCGCTGCATTCGACCGGCGACCCATCCCGCCTGGACTGCGTTGCTCGTCGCTTGCATATGCCCGATATGCGCGCTCCTCGCGCCTTGCCAGGCGGGCGTCTCGCCGTTCTCGGTGCGACGCGGGGTTCTGCCACGGGCACCTAGCCCGACAGCGGGCTGTCTTCGAGGCCGGGCTGGAGGTTCAGCGCGCCGGTGAGCTCGCTCACGCTGCCGATGTTGTGCCGGGCAAGGTATTCGGCGATACCGGCGTTGATCTTCCTGCACACCAGGGGATCGTAGAACAGCGCGGTGCCCACGCCGACCGTGGTGGCGCCGGCAAGCAGAAACTCGATTGCGTCGGCGGCGTTCATTACTCCGCCCTGTCCGATGATGGGCGCGTCGTACTTTCGCGCCACCTGGTAGGTCTGGTGGACCTTCAACAGCGCCAGCGGCTTGATGGCCGGACCCGAAAGGCCACCCTGCACGTTCCCGATCACCGGACGTCGACTGTCGGCGTCTATCGCCATGCCCATGAGCGTGTTGATTACCGCCAGGCCGTCGGCGCCGGCTTCAAGGCAGCGGCGGGCGTTCTCCGCAATGTCGGTCTGGTTGGGCGAGAGCTTGGCGATCAGGGGCTTGGAGGTAGCGGCGCGGCAGGCTTCCACCACCCTGGCGGACATGTCCGGGTCGTTGCCGAAAGCGACGCCCCCTTCGCGCACGTTGGGACAGGAGATATTGATTTCCATGCCTTGCATCGGTGTATCGTCGAAGCGGCGCGTTACTTCGGCGTACTCTTCCACCGTGCTGCCGCAGATGTTCGCGAACCAGCAGGTTTCTTCGTAGTCGAGCCGCGGCGCGATCTCTTGAACGACCGCGTCCACGCCGGGATTCTGCAGGCCGATGGCGTTGAGCATACCGCCGGCGGTTTCCCATAGCCGGTGGCCCTTGTTTCCCAGCCGCGGCTTCAGCGTGGTTCCCTTGCACACGATGGCGCCAGCGTCGGCGTTGGAGAAACCCTCGACGCGCGTGTACTCGTCGCCGAAACCCACGCAGCCGGACAACAGGACGATCGGCGAATTCAGGCGCAAGCCGCAGAAATCGACGGAAAGCGGCGAGTTGCTCATGACGCCGCCACCGGCACTTCGTCCTCCGACTTCAGCGGCCGGCTCAATAGCGCCCTGAGCACCTTGGCCGGGTCCCTTCCACGGTGCAGAACCTGGTAGACCTGTTCGGAAATCGGCAGGTCCAGGTCAAGGCGGCGCGACAGGCGATGCACGGCGTCTGCGGCATAGAGTCCTTCGGCAACCTGTCCCAGTTCCTCCAGGGCCTCGTCGACGGACGAGCCCTGCGCCACCTTCAGGCCAAGACGCCGGTTGCGGGACAGATCGTCGGAGCAGGTCAGCGCCAGGTCGCCCAGCCCGGCCAGGCCCATGAAACTGCCGGCGCGCGCGCCCAGGGCGACGCCCAGGCGGACGATCTCCGCCAGGCCACGGCACAGCAGCGCGGCCCGCGCGTTGGCTCCGTAGCCCAGGCCGTCGGACAGGCCGGCGCCGATCGCGATCACGTTCTTGGTGGCGCCGCCGACCTCGACGCCTGTCAGGTCGCCGGAAACATATGCCCGCAGCGCTCCCGAGTTGAGCTTCAGCGCCAGCCAGCGGGCCAGCCCGGCATTTTCGGAAGCCACCGTAATCGCGGCGGGCAGGCCGGCGGCGACTTCGGTGGCGAAGGTGGGGCCGGAAACGGCGGCCAGCGGAAAATCCGCGCCCAGTTCCTCCGCCGCCACCTGGTGCGTCAGCAGTCCGCTTGTCACCTCAAGGCCCTTGGACGCGCAGCACACGCGCACCCCGCGGCTGAGCAGGGGTTTAAGGCGGCGGAACGTTTCGCGCAGGGCCGAGCTGGGGGTAACGAGCAGGATGCACTCGGCGCCCCGGGTCGCGGCTTCCAGCTCTTCCACCGGCTGGACGCAACGCGGGAGAGGGACGCCCGGAAGGTATCGCCTGTTTTCCCGGTCCGAGGAGAGATTCCTGACGTGCCGGAGGTCAATGTCCCAGATCTTCGCGGGCCACCCCGCCTTGCCCAGGTGAATCGCGAGCGCCGTGCCCCATGCGCCGGCGCCGATTATCGCGAACATGGAATCCGGCGGGCTATTTGCGCCGGCCCCGCCCAACGATTACCGGCAGATTGTCACGCTGCCAGGCGGCCAACCCCCCCTTCAGGCAGAACACCTGTTCGGAACCCTTCTTGCGCAACTCCTGCGTCAGGCGGCCGCTGGCCGAGCCGTTCTCGCAGACCAGCAACACCGTGTTGCCGGACTTGAGCTTGGGAGCGGCGGGGACATCCACGGCGCGGATGTTGCGGGCGTTGGGAATATGGCCCTGGCCGAAGGCCTGGGGTTCCCGCAAATCGAAAATGGCAGCGCCCTTGTTGATGGCCTGCACCGCGATATCGGGTGCCAGCGCGTTTACCCCAACGGCGCGCAGACGCACCTCGTTGAACAGCGCGGCCAGAAGAGTGCCGACCACGCCCAGGCTGAGCCAGGGGTGAGCGGCGGCGAATTCGATCAGGCGTCCCATTTCGGCGAAAGCGAGATTTTCCGGAAGTGCAGCATGGGGCCGTATGTCTTCGCGAGGCCCCGGACAGGGACGTCGCGCCGTGCCTGCCACCATGCGTCCTGCGGGAAATTATAACGAGGCCGATATAATTCCGGGGCCCGCCTGCCCTCTCTCCCGAACAATCATCTCATCGCAATATCAGCGTGACACGACAGTAGTGTGCTGTCCCGCAAGCACGTCGCGATGAGAGGCGCCATCGCAAGTCTCCTCGCCGTACCTTTCCTGGCCGCCGCGCAGAGCCCCGGCCAGGGCCCGGAGCTGGCTGAGTTGCTAGGGCGCATCGAGGCTGTAGAGCGGAAGCTTGAGGAGGACATGCGGGCCAAAGACAAGGAGGAAGCGGAACTCAGGGATGCGGAAACCGAGATTATGCGATTGCGGGAAGAATCGGCCGCAGTGGAGCGGCAACTCGCTCTGGGGCGGGGCAAGCAGTCCGGGCTGGCCGCCGATCTGGAGCGTAGCGGAGAGGCCCATCGCCAGGCCCGGGACCGCTTGGCCGCGGCAGTGCGCCGGTCCTGGCGGGCCGGCGACCAGGAAAAACTCAGGGCGCTTCTGAGCGGCAGGAGCGCGGGAGAAGTGGACCGTCGCCTGGTCTGGGCCAGCCTGCTGGTTCGGTCCTGGGCGCGGCGGGTCGGTGACTCGGCGCGCCTGGCGGACGAGATTCGCTCGCTGACTGATGAGTCGGGCAGCCTGGAGCTGGAGCTGGCTGCGTTGCAGTTGAGAAGAGCCGGCCAGATTCGCAGCCTGGAGCAGGCCGCGGAGCGGCGCCGGGCCACTGTGGCGGCGCTTGCCAGGCGCATCGGCGCGGCCGGGGCGGAGATTCAGCGGCTTGAGACGCGGGCTGCCACGCTGACATCCCTGGTGGAAAACCTGGGTGAGATTGTCGAGGACCACCCCACGGAGGCCCTGCCCTCGATCGTCGCGGCCCGCGGACAGCTGTCCTGGCCCATCAATGGCCGGGTCATGCGGCGTTTCGGGGCCGGACTGGGCGCCGGCCAGGCAAGCTGGGGCGGAATCCTGGTCGAGGCCGCCGAAGGCGCTCCGGTAAGGGCGCCCCACGCCGGGCGCGTGGTGTTCGCGGACTGGGTGCGCGGACTCGGCTTCCTGCTGGTGCTGGACCACGGCGAGAATGTGCTGACCCTGTATGCATACAATGACCGCCTCGTGGGCAGGAAGGGCGAAACGGTGGACAAGGGCCAGGTGATTGCCCACGCAGGAAGTTCCGGGGGGCGTCCTCAGCCCGGCCTGTATTTCGAAATACGCCGCAACGGCAAGCCCGAGGATCCGGCCAGATGGCTGAGCAGGTAAGCGCAGGGGGCATGACCGCCTGGGAGCAGGCCATCGGCCTATACACCATCCTTCGCAAGGAGGCCCGCCGCATCCTGCGGATCTGGGTGCAGACGATCGTCCCGCCTGCCATCACCATGTCGCTGTACTTCATCATCTTCGGGCAGCTGCGCGAGCGCATCGGTTCCATGTCGGGCTTCGACTACACCCAGTTCATCGCGCCCGGGCTGATCCTCATGTCGGTGATAACGAATTCCTACGGCAACGTCGTGTCTTCCTTCTTCAGCGCCAAGTTTCAGCGCCACCTTGAGGAAATGCTGGTTTCGCCGCTGCCCAACTACATCATCATCCTGGGGCATGCCGCCGGCGGGGTGATGCGGGGCCTGATCGTGGGCGTGATCGTTACGACCGTTGCCATGGGTTTTACCGATCTTGAGATCCGTTATCCCCTGATCGTCGTGTTCACCCTTTTCTGCACCGCAATCACTTTTTCGCTGGGCGGCATGATCAACGCCATCTTCGCGCGCAAGTTCGACGACGTGTCGCTGATTCCGGCTTTCGTCCTTACTCCGCTGACTTACCTGGGCGGGGTGTTCTACTCGGTGGACCTGCTTCCGGGAATATGGCGGACGCTCAGCCTCTTCAATCCCATCCTGTACATGATCAACGCTTTCCGCTACGGCATGATCGGCGCCACGGACGTGGATCTGAACACGGCTTTCGTCATGATGGGCGTGTTCGTGTTCGTCCTGTTCGGGGTGTGCGCCGTGCTGATCCGCAAGGGCGTGGGCATACGCGAGTAGCTGTTCGGCCGGAGGGATGGCCGCGGCCTGCCGGGGCCGCCGGTGTGGTTTGCCGTTCGGAACCGCTTCAGGCGGCGCGGGCCTCGGGAGGCGGGCGAAGCGGCAGTGCCGGGATGGCGGCGGCGAGCAGCGCTCCCGGACCGGCGTGTGCGCTGACCACCGCGCCCAGCTCGGTTACATAGCTGGAAACCAGGTTCGGAACGCTTTCCGCCAGCATTTCGTGCAGGCGATGCCCGGATTCGGGCCGGTTGGCGTGCGCGACCGCGATGCGCAAGGGCTGGTCGGTGGGGAAGCGCTTGAGCACGTAGCGCGCAAAGCGCTTGACGCGGTCGCCGGAGCGGCGCTGCACGCCGCAGGCCTTGACGGTCCCGTGGCGGCTGATGCCGAGCAGGGCGTCCACTTTCAGCAGGTCGCTGAGCTGCTTGATGCGCGGCGATATCCGCCCTCCGCGCACCCCGTGCGAAAGGTCCTCGATTACCCCGAAAGTGCGGGCGCTCTCCACCAGGGGCGGCAGGGACGCAACGATCTCGACGGCGCCGGCGCCGTCGCGCGCCCATTCGGCGGCGTGCTGTATGACGAGGCCATGGCCGATAGAAACATTGACGCTGTCCACGACCCGCACCTTGCCGCCGGTCAGTTCCGAAGCCACGCTGCGCGCTACGTCGGCCGTTCCGCTGACCGACCCGGCCAGCGTGATCCACACCGACTCGGGGAAATGTCCGGCCAGAAAACTCATTACCCGCTCCATGTCGCCGCGTGGCGGCGTGGCGGTCTGCGCTTTCTCACCGTGGTCTTCCATGGCCTGCCACAACCAGTCCGGCGGCAGCCCCAGGCCGTCGAGATAGCCCTTCTCGCCCACGTGGATGCGCAGCGGCGCCGTGGTGATCCGCAAATCCCGTACCAGCTCCGCCGGAATATCCGCGCCGCTGTCGCACCCGATGGGAACCCTTGAACCGTTCAGCAGGGCGAACTGAACATGCATGTCGTCGGCCTTCTCGCTGCTGACTTCGCCGTGTTCATGGGCGATGGCGAATACTTCATGCGGTCTGTCCGTATGTATGTGCAAGCGCACGATGCGGGCGCCGCCGGCCACGACCACCGAGTCGCCCAGCGTCTGGATCTCTTCGCGAACGTCCGCCGGTTTGAGGCCCTCCCCGGAAATCATGCACTCGGTGCAATAGCGGAATTCCGATTCCTCGCCCAGGTCGTGGGCCCGCGCCGTGCCCGCCAGGGCCCTGGCCGCGCCGGCAAATTCTTCTGCGTCCGCGCCCCGGCCGGTCTTGACGAGCTCCTCGATGCCGCCAAGCAGGTGCGCTAGCCCGGCGCCGCCGGCATCGACCACGCCGGCGCGCCGCAGCACTTCGAGCTGTTCGGGGGTTTTCTGCACGGCGTCATCGGCAGCTTCCCGCGCGGCCGACAGCAGGGCGGTGAGTTCGCCCTCGGGTGAAACGTTGAGCGCACCGATGCCGACTGCGCTCATCACGCTCAGGATGGTTCCTTCCCGCGGATTGCTCAGGCCGTTGCGGGCCGATTCCGCGGCCGCCGTCAGCCCAAGCGCGACGTCGCGGGTGTCCAGGCGCGCCTTGCCCTCCCAGGCATCCGCCAGTCCCTGCAGGAACTGCGCCAGGATCACGCCGGAGTTGCCCCTTGCGCCGTACAAGGCGCCCCTGGCCGCAGCCTGGGCCACCTCCGCGGCGCTGCGCGACGGAGATTCAGCCAGGGCCAGGATCACCGCTTGCGCGGTGTGCGCCATGTTCAGGCCGGTATCGCCGTCGGCTACCGGAAACACGTTTATGCGATCCAGTTCCTCGCGGCTGTTCTGAAGCTGCAGCATGCCGGCGGTAATGGCTCGCGCCAGCCGGCGTCCATCCAGGTAGTGAATGCCCTTCATCGGTCCATGGCAAGCCGGACCGTCGCGCCCTGATGGGCCAGAATCACGCCGTCAGGGGCGATCGTCAGCACCCGGGGCCCGTCGTTCAGGCGTTCGCCCGCCCGGTAATTGCGTCCGTTGATCTGCACGAAACTGCGCTCGCCGTCCGGACTGTAGAAAAGCATCTGCAGGGTAAGCGCCGGCCAGTCCGGCGGCGCCAACTCAAGCGGAAACTCATCCGCGCGTTTTCCCTGCAGCGTTTCAGACCGCGGTTCCGCCGCGGTGGCGGGAACCGGGGCGGCAGCCTCAGTCATATCTGCCCCGGGCGTGGCGGAAGCGGCGGCGGCCGGAACAGCCGGATCAAGGCCCCCCGGCTGCGCCGGGGAGTCCGAAGCGGGAGGCCCCGGATTCGCGGTCGCCGCGGCGGACAATTCGGCGACGTTAGCCGACTCGGGAGGGGGAGCCGGGACAGGAGGAGCAACCAGCCGCCAGGCCAGGAAAACGCCGGCAACAATGGGGGCCGCCACCAGGGCGGCAAGCCAGCGCCGGCGCCTGCCGCGGCGGCGCGCAGGCGAAGGATGCGCGTATACGGGCCGTGCGAATCTCGAACGGCGCTTCTCGGAGAGCTTGAGTGCGTCGAGGACGAACGACATCGGGTCAGCCGGCCGCTCCGCTCCACGCCGCCCCCGCCGGGGCGCCTTGCCGCCCGTAGACCTCGCGCGCCGCGAGCGCCACCAGTTGCGGACCGATTTCATGCTGCTTGCGGACGAAAGCGCCGAGCAGGGCTCGGTCGGCTACCACATTGATGATGCGTGGAATTCCGCGCGAGATCCGGTGCAGGCGCCACCTCGCGCGCGAAGTGAACATCTCACGGCTTGAGCCGGCCACCCGCAGGCGGTGCTGGAGGTACTCGCCCGTCTCCGCGCGCGACAGCGGCCCCAGGTGGCAGCGCGCGGTGATGCGTTGCGCCAGCTGTCGCAGCTCCTGCCTCGCCAGCGTTTCGTGCAACTCCGGCTGGCCCACCAGCACGATGCCCAGCAGCTTGTGCCGTGCGGTTTCCAGGTTGGTCAGCCGGCGCACCTGTTCCAGCAGCTCCGCGCCCAGCGCCTGGGCCTCGTCCACGATCAGTATCGTCCGGCGGCCGGCCGAGTAGGTTCGCAGCAGCCTGCGGTTGAGCGCCGCTCCCAGGGAGGAGGAATTCTCCGCCCAGCGGGGCGTTCGCACGCGCAATTCCCGGCAGACGGTTTGCAGAAACTCGATGCGGGTGGCGGGCGGGTCGAGCACGATCGCAGTGTCGGTCTGCTTGGGCAGCCGTTCCAGAAGGCACCGTACCAGCATCGTCTTTCCGGTACCCACCTCGCCTGTGAGTTGGGTGAAGCCGCCGTTCTCGCGGACCCCGTACAACAGGTGGGCCAGGGCTTCGGCGTGCCGCGTGCTCAAGTACAGGTAACGCGGGTCGGGCGTGATGCTGAAAGGCCTTTCGCTCAAGCCGTGAAATTCCTCGTACATGGACCCTAGCCTGACTGTTCCTCTTCGCCTTGCTTCATTGTAGCGGCGGCCCCTGAGGACGGTTGCCTGCCGCGCATGAAGTCGATAAGCCATTGCAGACCGCCTGAGCGGTCGCCGAAATCCCCGCAGGCGGAGCTCATGATTGCCGTCAACTCACTTATCCTCTCCCGCGCTGCCCGGGACCCGAAACGCTGCACCCAGGACGGCAGAGTTGCCGTGCCGCTCTGCGGCGGCTGGCGCTGGTCGGATTCGCGGTCCGCCAGATCGTCGCGTATCTGAAATGCCAGACCGAGGGCGTCGGCGAACACTTCCAGCGAATGCCTTTGGCGCAATGGCAGACCCGGGCGCAGGCAAGCGGGCGCCAGGGCCGCCGCGCGAAACAGCGCTCCGGTCTTGGCGCGGTACGCGTGTTCCAGTTCAGCCAGATCAGGCTGCCCGGCGCCCCTCAAGTCCAGGTCCTGCCCGCCCGCCATGCCGGCCGACCCGGCGCATTCCGCCAGCAGCGCGAAAAGGCGCACGCGAGAGGCGTCCTGGCCCCGCAGCGAGCGATGTGTCGCCAGCACCTCCCAGGCCAGGGTCTGCAGCGCGTCCCCCACCAACAGCGCGCTGTCCTCCCCGTACATCCTGTGAATGCTGGGCTTGCCGCGCCGATAGTCGTCGTCGTCCATGCAGGGCATGTCGTCGTGCACCAGCGAATAGCAATGAATCAGTTCGACTGCAACGGCAGGCGCATCGACCTTCGAGTCCGGAACCCCGATCGCTTCGGCGGCCGCGTAGCAAACCAGCGGCCTCAGGCGCTTGCCGCCCCGCAGGACGGCTTCACGCATGGCGCCATGCAAGCGCCTGGGGGTTATCGCGGCGTCCGGCAGCACCTGATTCAGCATGGCGTTGACGCGCGCCTGGTAGTCGGCCCGTCTGTGCTCGAAACTTTCGATTGACTGCATGTTGGTTATGTGTCGGTGAGGGGCGTGCTTCGGGCCGCCACGGGGAAATCGCTGAAGAAGGACGGAATTTTATGCCGCGACCTGTCCTGTTCTCCTAAAATCCTGCGTAGGGATCTTGATTCGAGGCCAGGTCATGCAGGGCAGCGCCACAGCGCACCCGAACGTAGCGCTGGTGAAATACTGGGGCAAGCGGCGCAGCCGCGGCAACCTGCCGGCCATGGGGTCGCTGTCGCTGACGCTGGGCTTCCTTGCGACCCGAACGACGGTGCGCTTTGGCGAAGCGGGGGGCCAGGACCTGCTGACCCTGAACGGGCGCGCAAATTCCAGGGACCTCAAGCGAGTGCAGGATTGCCTTGCGCCGCTGCGCAGCCGGGCCGCGGCCACCGGGGCCGCTGCGGTGGACTCGCGCAATGATTTTCCCACCGGCGCGGGGCTGGCTTCGTCCGCGTCCGGGATGGCGGCCCTGGCCCTGGCCGGCGCGACGGCGCTTGGCCTCGCGGAAGACCCTGACCTGGTCGGCCGGGCGGCGATGGCGGGTTCGGGTTCCGCGCCCCGCTCCCTGCATGGCGGCTTCGTGCTGCTGTCGATTGATTCGCAGGGCCGCTGGTCCTGCAGGTCGTTGCTTTCGCCGGACGAATGGCCACTGAAAGTTGCGGTGGCAATCACGCAGGCCGGGCTGAAGCAAACGGACTCCCGCTCGGGCATGGAACTCACCCGGCGCACATCCCCCTTCTACAAGGCCTGGCTGGCAAGCCAGAAGTCCGACCTGGTAGACGCCCGTGCTGCGGTGGCGCAACGTGACTTCGGCCGCCTTGCGGAGCTGTCGGAGGGGAATTGCCTGAGAATGCACGCTGCGGCCATGGGTGCGTCGCCCCCGCTGGTTTATTTCAACGGCGCCACCGTGGAGTGCATACATCGGGTCCGGGCCCTGGCGCGCGACGGCCTGCCGGTTTTCTTTACCATCGACGCGGGACCGCAAGTCAAGGCGGTGTGTTTGCCGGACGCCATCGATGACGTGAGCGATGTGCTGGGCCGGGTTCCGGGCGTGCGGCGAGTCCTCAGCGGCGATCTGGGCGGCGCGGCCCGGCCGGGCACGCCTTAGCAGCACGCAATGCCGCTTCCCCGTATCCGCGCCCGGGCGCCGGGAAAATTGTTTCTATCCGGCGAGTACGCGGTGCTGCAAGGCGCCCCTGCTCTGGCCTGCGCTGTCGGCAGGCATGTCGAGGCGAGCTTCCTGTCCGGCGGCGCCGTGGAGAAGGCCGAAGCCGCCCGATGGCGCCAGGCGGCCGGGGACATTCTGCGCCGGCATGACCTGGACCCCTGCCCGGCGCGCGCTGCGCTGGAGATCGATAGCCGCGCGCTGCACTCGGACGCTGGAATCAAGCTGGGTTTCGGGTCCAGCGCTGCCGTGGCCGTGGCGGTAACAGGCCTGCTGCTGGCGGCGCAGGACCGGCGTCCCCGCGCTGCGGCCGGGTTGCGGATCGCGGATGAGTTGCACAGGGCCTTGCAGGGCCCCGGGGGCAGCGGGGTGGACGTGGCGGCGTGTTTTCATGGTGGGGTTATCGCCGTGCAGGGGGATGGCGTGGAAAGCCTAAGCTGGCCCGCCCGTCTTCACTGCGATGTGATCTTTACCGGCCGGGACGCGGACACGGGAAGCGCGATCGGGCGGTTCCGCCAGGCGCTGCGCGACGGAGATGGAGCGGCCTTCAAGGGCCTGTGCGCCGCGGCGGACGCGGTCCGGCATGCCTGGGAGCGCGACGCGGATGCGGTGCTTGCCGCCATGGAAGGCTACGCAGGGGCGTGGCGGGCACTGGATCGCTCGGCTCGGCTCGGTGTCTACAGTCGCGAACATCTGCGACTGCAAGGTCTGGCGCGTGCCGCGGACTGTGTTTACAAACCGTCCGGATCCGGCGGCGGCGACTGCGGCCTTGCCTTCTCGGCCGACCCCGGGAAACTGGATGTCCTGCGCGAGTCTGTTCGCGACGAGGGATTTCTGCCGCTGGCGGTCGATCTCGGCGTGGAGGGCCTGCGGGTCAGGCGTCAGGGCGACCACGCATAGTATTCAACGCCTACTCCGTCACCTCTACGGTAATGACTTCGGACATTACAGGCGGCTCGTGCGGGATGTGAAGGTCGTCGCCCAGCAGCAACTGCAGGGTATGGCTGCCCGGCGCCAATGAGACTTCCACGCTGGTCTGGGCCAGGCCGAAGTGCATGTGGTTGTCGTCGGTAATGATGGGAAGGTCCATGCGCGGCAAGCCGGTGTCAACGAGCAAATGATGATGTCCCGTGTGCTCCCCGATCTCTCCGGCGGGCAACAGGCCCATGCCTTCCAGCCCGAACTCCAAGACGAAGGGGGAAGTCAGCATGGCGCCGTCCCCGGGAGTGACGAACCATACGCGCGCACCCTCGGGCGAGGGCTTGCGCGGGGGCAGGGCAACTTCAGCCGCCGGCGCCGGCTGCGCCGCGGAGGCGCCTTCAGGCGCAGCCTCTTCCGGCGGCTCGGGGCTGCCGCAGGAAGCAAGCAGCGTCGCGGTCAGCAGCGATGCGAAAACGTTATTCTTCATGGGTAAGCGATTGCCTCGGACAAATCGATCATAGCCTACAACATGAGATCGCTTGCCGCTTCCCGCTCCTCAAGCAATTCCTCGCCTGTGATGCGCATCTTCTCCCGCGAGAATTCGTCCAGCTCCAGGCCCTGCACGATTTCATAGGCGCCGTCCTCGCAGCGAACGGGATAGGAAAAGAACACCCCCTCGGGGGAACCGTAACTGCCGTCGCTGGGCACCGCCATGCTCACCCAGTCACCGCTGCGTGTGCCGTGCGCCCAGTCCCGCATATGCTCGATGGCGGCGTTGGCGGCCGAGGCGGCGCTGGACGTGCCGCGCGCCTTGATTACGCTGGCGCCCCGCTGCTGCACGGTAGTGATGAATTTACCGCGCGCCCAGCCGCTCTCCACCAATGCCGTTGCCGCCGTGCCGTCTACGGTCGCCTGCGACAGGTCCGGGTACTGGGTTGCCGAATGGTTGCCCCAGATGATCATGCGCTTTACGGCGCCGACGTGGTGGCCGGTGCGGGCCGCCAATTGCGCGCAAGCACGATTGTGGTCCAGGCGGGTCATGGCCGAGAAATTTCTCGGATCCATGTCCGGAGCGTTCGATGAGGCGATCAGGGCGTTGGTGTTGGCGGGGTTGCCCACCACCAGCACTTTGGCGCGCCCGTCGGCCTGCTCGTTGAGCACTGCGCCCTGCCTTGAGAATATGCGTGCGTTTTCGGTCAGGAGATCGGACCGCTCCATGCCCGGCCCCCGCGGCTTGGCGCCCACCAGGAAAACGTAATCGGCGCCCCGGAAGCCCTCTTCCAGGCGGTCCGTGGCGACCACCCCGTCAAGCGCGGCGAAGGCGCAGTCGTCCAGCTCCATGGCAACCCCTTCAAGCGCCTGCATTGCCGGGGCGATTTCGATAAGGCGCAGCGTTATCCGCTGGCCATGGCCGAGAAGCTGCCCGGAAGCGATGCGGAACGCGAGCTGGTAGCCGATCTGGCCGGCGGCCCCGGTTATTGCGATCTGGGTGGATGCTGACATTTCTCTAAGGCTTCATTGGGAGGACGGGCATTTTATCGCTTCAGCGGGTGCTTGCCGCTTCGCCCGCGTCCAGCCGCGGGCTGCTGGCCCAGTGCCCGGGCGGACGATCTGCCTGCAGGCCCGAATGCGGACCCTTTCGACGCCGATGCATCCAATTCGGGTTGCTGCGGCATCCAGAAAGCGAGATCGGGGTGCGGCTGGACGCATTGAGTGAATACCCCATGGAGCAAGAGGAACATAGCAATGACTCACAAAATGGCACAAATTCCCGTACTGGTCTGCACAATCAGTCTGGTTTGCGGGGCCGCCGCCGCCTCCGCGGTTCCGGAAGCCGGAGCGGACACGGTCAAGGATCGGATGTCAGGCGATCAGATCACGCAACTCAGGGAGCTGCTGCTGGCTCACGAGATTCCCCCGGCGCCGCAATTGGCCGGGGAAATTACACGGGGAATAAGTGAAAGTAATCGCATAGCCGCGAAGACGGCGCTGTATCGGCCGCCCGTCATGCTGTTGCCGGAGACGGCGCCGGCCCGCGGCGCCGTCGCCGAGTTCGGGGAACCGGGAAGCGCCCGACCCGCGGCTCCTGCCGCCCGGCCGGAAACGCCTTCGCCGCTGCGCGACGCGCTGCGCAAGTTGCTGCGCCTGTTGAATTTTTCGAACTAGCCGCTTCGCCCGCGATCCCTGCCGGCCGGTCCGCACGCCGCGGCCCTAGTCGTCGTTGCTGTTGATTTCATTCCACAGGCGGATTTGCTCGTTCATCTGTTCCGCCAGCTGCTGCTCGCGGTCCACCGAACCGTCATAGCGCTTGACGAATAATTCCTTGCGCTCGTCGGTCTTCGATTCCTCGTCCAGCGATTCGAAGTCGTCCTCAAGACACTTCCGATAACCTTCCAGCGCCGTCTGAAACTCGCGAAACTCCCCGATCGCGGCCCTGAATTCGTCCAGAGTCATTTCGTTGGCGTTGGGCGCCTTTGGCTCGTCAGGATAATCACACCCGGCCCAGGCCGCGCCGCTTGCCAGAAGTAGCGTCATGACTGAAATTGTGGCGATACGTTGCATTTTTTCCTCCTTCGGACAGCCCGCCTCCTCGAATTGCGCGGCATTGCCCTTGCTCCCGACCGTGTGCCGATGGCCGGCACATTATGCCCCAAGGCCCTGCGCCATGGCCTGCTGCCGCTGCACGTACAATTGGCAGCCGCACAGCGCCGCTCTCGCGTGGATTCACCTACACTTCACCTCTTGAAATGCAACGGTACCGTCGTAGCGGGGCGCCCCCCCGATAGGCCTGTTTAACGGAGCGCGCAGCGCGCCAATGAAAGGCGCAGTCATACAGCAACGAATCAGGCGGCTTACCCGGCAACAGCTCTCGGGTGGACTCAGGGGCGTCGAGCGGGAATGCCTGCGCGTTACCGCGGCCGGCCGGGTCGCGCCCACGGCGCATGGCGAAGAGCTCGGGTCGGCCCTCACGCACCGCTATATCACCACGGACTTTGCCGAAGCGCTGCTGGAGCTGATAACGCCTCCCGTGAAGTCCACCCACGACGTCGGCGACTGGCTGGCGGCGCTGCACGAATTCATCCTGTCGCATCTGGACGGCGAACAGTTGTGGGCGCCCAGCATGCCGCCCGCGATTTCCTCCGACAGGCAACTCTCGCCGGCCCGCTACGGCAACTCCAATATCGGAATGCTCAAGCACATTTACCGTCTGGGCCTGGCCAATCGCTACGGTCCGCGTATGCAGGCCATCGTGGGCATACATTTCAATTACTCGCCGCCGCCCGATTTCTGGCGGTCGCTGCCCGACCTTGAGCGTCCGCCCTCCGGCATCGTCGCGAAGCGCTCTTCCTGGATCATGGGCCAGATGCGCAACGTGCGGCGACTCGCCTGGCTGCCCACGTATCTGCTTGGCGCGTCGCCGGCGTTTCATGGCAGTCTTTCACGGGTGCGCACCGCCGACCTGAAGAACGGCCGCAAAGGCACGCTCTACGCTCCCGACGCCACCTCGCTGCGGATGAGCAGCCTGGGCTACACCAGCGCGCTGCAGGCGGGCCTTGTCATTTCCGCCAACAGCCTGCATGAATACGTGCGCGACCTGGAGGCGGCCGTCCAGGCCCGGCATGCGGCTTACAGCAAGATCGGCGTGCGCGTGCGGGGCCGGTACCGACAATTGTCGGACAGCGTCCTGCAAGTCGAGAACGAATATTATGCGGCGGCTCGGCCCAAGCGCCGGATTCGCAGGGGAGAGCGCGCGGCAAAGGCGCTGCGGCGGCGCGGAGCGGAGTATCTCGAATTGCGGCTGGTCGATGCCGACCCATTCGAACCGCTGGGCGTCAGCGAAGCATCCATGCGCTTCCTGGAGGCCTTTCTTCTATATTGCCTGCTGGAGGAAAGCCCTCCGATGGCTGTCGACGAATACCTGGCCTGCGTGTCCAACCTGGACGATACCGCCTGGCGCGGGCGGGCCAGGGACATCCGCCTTATCCGCAACCGCCGGCGGATCAGGCTCGGCAACTGGGGACTTGAGGTGTGCAGGGCAATGAGGCCGGTCTGCGAAGCGCTGGACGGCGGGACGGGCGGCGAATATTCGGCCGCTCTCAAGGCCGCCAGGGCTTCTCTGCGCGACCCGGGGCTTACCCCCGCGGCCAGGGTGCTTGACGAACTCAGCGATGCGGGCTGGGACCATCAGGCCTGGGGCATGGAGAAGGCCCGCCTGGCCTCCCGCCCCCCCGGGGCGCGGCCCAACGCCGCGAGGCGGCGGGCCCTGAAGGAGGAAGCGCCGGCTTCGCTCGCCAGGCTGCAGGCCATGGAAGCTGCGCCCGAACCTCCTTTTGACGAATTTCTGGCCCGTTACCTGGACAGGAGCTGACCGGTGCCTCCTCAAGCCAGCCGCAGGCGGCACCCGGCCTCGCTTCCGGCCGACAAGCGGCGCAATATCCGCTTTTCCAGGACGGAAGCTCCCTTGAGGCAGGATGTGCATCAGCTCGGCGGCCTCATTGGCGCGATGATCCAGGATCGGGGCGGTGGGGAACTCTTCGAGGCCGTCGAGTCGGCGCGCAGCCTGGCGATTGCGCGCCGCGACGGCGTCGCCGGCTCGCACGATCGACTGGAGCATCTGCTTGCGAGCCTGGACGACAGCCGCGCCCAGGAAGTCTCCCGCGCTTTCGCGACCTGGTTTCAGGCCATCAATACCGCCGAGCAGTTGCACCGGGTTCGCCGCCGCCGCGCCTACCTTTACGACGCCAGCCAGCCGCAACGGGGCGGTCCGGAAGCGGTATTTCAGCAGCTTCGCAAGGGGGGGACGGATCTGTCCGCCGCCGTCGAGATTGTCAATACGATTCGGCTGCATCCCGTATTCACGGGCCACCCGACCGAGCCCACCCCCACCGCGGTGCTGCGCCAGCAGCGTGAGATTGCCTTGAATCTGGAGGAACTGAAGAACTCCGCCGCCGGTCCCCGTCAGGTCGATGCGTTGTTGCGCTCCATGCAGCAAAAGATTACGGCGATCTGGCATTGCGAGGAACATCCCCACGAGGAAACCACGATTGCGGCGGAACTGCAGCAGCTGCTCTATTTCGTGACCGAAGTGATCTATCCCGCCTTGCCGGACTTCTACGACTCGCTGACGGAGGCCATGGCGATAGCGTTCGGGGAAAAGGCCAGGGACGCGCACATCGCAAGCCTGCTGCGCTTCCACTCGGCCATCGGCGGTGACCTGGAAGCGGACGTGGAGATTACGCCACGCTTCATCCGGCAGCTTTTCGACCGGCAGCGGCTGGCGGTTCTGAACCTGTATCGCAAGGAGTGCCTGCAGCTCGCCGAAACGCTTACCCATTCGGCCCGGCGCATTGACGCGGGCGCGGAAATCCGGCGGCGGATAAGGGTCTATCGTGAGCATTTTCCGGACATCTACGCGGAGCTCGGGCCCGACCAGCGCGACATGCCGTTTCGTCTGCTGCTCCTGCTGATGGCGGCGCGCCTCGAGGCTACGGCCCTGGACAGCGCCTTTCACTATGACGACAAGCACGAGTTGCTGGACGATCTCGAAGTGCTGGCCGACAGCCTTATCGAGAACGGCGGCATGTTCGCCGGAAGCCAGGGTGTGCAGCGGCTGGTCCGGCGCGTGGAAACCTTCGGCTTCCACCTGCTGTCGGTCGAATTTCGCCAGCGGGCCGTGGTGCTGCGGCGCGTTCTGGGGAAGTCGTTCGACGCCAGGCAATGGGATTCTTCCGCGGGCCGGCTGAAGTGCCTGCGGCAGGCATTGGAACAGGATCTGGGGCGGCCGGAGAACCTGGACAATGAAGGCTTGCGCGCACTGGCGGTATTCGACGCCCTGCGTTACCTCAGGGGGCGCTACGGAAGGAAAGCCCTGGGCGGTCTGCTGCTGGGCGGTGTCAAGGAACCGGCGGACGTCCTTGGCGCGCTGCTGCTGTCGCGCTGGGCGGGATTTGAAAGGGCCGACGGGCATACGCCCCTGGATCTGATACCGGTGTTCGAAAGCGATATGGACGGCCGCCATTGCGCTCGCGTTATCGGGCAGCTACTGGAGGAACCCGCGTATCGCCGGCACCTGGAGAAGCGCAACCGGCGGCAATTCCTGATGGTGGATCATGCCCGCTCACGGCTGGTCTTTGATCTGCCGTCCGAGCAATGGTCGATCCGCGGCCTGCAAAAGGCGGCTGTGGACGCGGTAACCGAGTCCGGCGCCACCGCAATACTGCTGCAGGCCCGAGGCGGCGCCTACGAGCGCAGCGGCCGGCGCAGCCTGCTGGCGGACATCCCCCCCGGGCAATTGCAGCAACCGTTTCGCTACGCCGAGGCCGGCGAACGCGCCGGTCTGCGCTATGGCATGCGAGGTATCGTCCTGCGGTCGCTTGAACTTGCCGCCGGGGAACTGTTGCTGGCCAAGGCCCGCCGCGGCGCCACGGAAATTCCCCCGGGGGCGGAGGAATTGCTGGAATGCCTGGCCAAATCGAGCGCCAGGGCCCATAGCGAGTTTCCCGGGGGCGCCCGCGGCATGGCCGATTACTTCGAACTTGCCACGCCGGCGGACCTGCTGGCGCGCATGCCGACCACCGCCAGGCGCAGCGGCATGCGCGAGGGAACCGCGGTCGAGCTCCCGCGCCCGCTGGTTACTTTCTGCTGGGCGCAGAGCCGCAACCTGCTGCCGGGCTGGTACGGCTTCGGCGCGGGCTTTGCCGACGCCGTGGAAAAATTCGGTCAGAAGTTCGTTTGCCGGCTGGCGCGTGACTGGCCTTATCTGCAAAGCATGCTTCGCGACCTGGAATTGGCGCTGGCCCGCTCGGACCTGGAAATCGCCGAAGGCTACTCGCGCCTGGCCGGCGAACTGCACGACTCCTGTTTCAGTGCCATACAGGAGGAGCATGAACGAACGCTGGACGGCCTGATGAGCACTCTGGGCCAGAAAGTCCTGCTCGAGGACCAGCCGGCCTTGCGGCGTTCGATCCGGCTCAGGAACCCGTACGTCGATCCCATGAACCTGTTGCAGGTGCGATTGCTGTCACGGTGGCGCGCCAGCGGGCGTGTCTGTTCCGGCGAACTGTATGCGGCGCTCAAGTCCACCGTATACGGCATTGCCCGAGGCGTGCAGGAAGCAACCTGACCTGATCGGGTCAGTCGCCGCGCAATACGCTCATCAGGGGCGCATTCAGGGCGCCGCGCACGGCGAGCATTCCCGCCAGGCCGATCAGCACCGCGCCCGCGGCCACGCCGGAAGCCAGCAGCACGGGATCGAGACTGTAGTCCAGGTCGAAGACGCGATCGGCCAGCAGCAGCCCCAGTACGCTGGCGGCGCCCGCCCCGAGCAGCCCGGCCACGGCGCCCAGCACGCCGAATTCCACGGCCAGGCTCCGCAAAATGGTCCCCCTGCGTCCGCCCAGGGTTCGCAGGACCGCCGTTTCCACCGAACGCTCGGCGCGATTGGAGCGCACCGCGGCAAGAACCACGACCACCGCCGCAAGCAGGCTGAAAGCGAACACGAATTGCACTGCCAGTCCGGCGCGGTCCAATATCCGCCGCGCCTGGCCGATGATCGCGTCCAGGTCGATGATGGTCACGCTGGGGTAGCGCTTGAGCAGCGACATCAGGATTTGTCCCTCCTCTTGCGGGATGTAGGCGCTGGCAATCATCGTGTGCGGCAGGTCGGCGGCGTCCGGTGAGAGCACGAGCTGGAAATTGGGGTCGAAAGTATCCCAGTCGACGCTGCGCAGGTTGCTGAGCTCCGCCTGCAGCGCCACGCCGCCCACGTCGAAAGTCAGGCGGTCGCCGAGGTCAACTCCCAACCGGGCCGCGGTCTGCGTTTCCGCCGACAATTCCGGCGGCCCGGAGTGCGATTCGTCCCACCACTCGCCGCGCACTACCCGGTCCCCCTTCGGGAGGCCGGCCGACCAGGAAACGTTGGAGGCGCGTTCGATAAAGCGCCGGCCTTCGGGGAAGGGCAAGGGCCATTCCTGGGCCGGAATGCCGTTTATGTGGGTGAGCCGGGCTCGTATGAAGGGCAGCGCTTCGGTCAGGTCCGGCACGCTTTCGCTCAGCAGACCGCGCATCCCCGGCCATTCTTCGGGGGCGATATTGATGAAGAAGTAATTGGGCGCGTCTTCCGGCATGGATTGGCGCCAGGCGTCCAGCAGGTCGGTCCGCATCAGGCCCAGCAGCAGCACGGCCATAAGGCCCAGGCCGAAGCCGGCGACCTGCGCCACGCTTTCGCCTCCGCCGCGCCGGATATTGGCCAGGCCGTGGCGCCAGGCCACTCCGCCGGCGCCACGCACGGCGGATAGCGCCCTGACCAGCAGCCAACCCAGCAACATGCCCGCTGCCGCGGTCAGCGCCAGGCCCAGGCTCATCCAGAAAGCCAGTTCCGCGTCGCCGGCCAGAAGCACGACAATAATCAGGATGGCCGCGATGGGCGCGCCCTGGCGCAGCAGGGGCCCCGGTCCCTGCATGGGCAGGTCCTGGCGCAGAACCCGCAGCGGCGAGGTCTTTGCCAGGCTGCGCAGCCAGGGAATAACGCAGGCGCCGGTGACCGCAATGGCGATTGCCGCTCCGGGCAGGAGGCTGCGCAGGCTTGCGGGAGGCAGGTCGAGATTGATGACCTCGCGCGCGTAGGCCGAGAGCGCCAGGTGGGCCGCGTAGCCGGCAATACTGCCTATGCCTATGCCCAACCCCGACACGATCAGGACCGGGATGAGGGAACGGCGAAATACCCGGCCTTGCGTGGCCCCCAGGCATTTTTCCAGCGCCGCGGTTACCAGCCGCCGGCGCGTATAGCTGCGGGCGGCGAGAACTGTCGCGACGGCGGAGAGGATCACGCTCACCAGGGCTGCGAGCGCGAGGAAGCTTCCTGCCCGGTCAACCGCGGAAGCGAGGGTCTGGCTCGTCTCCTCCAGGTTCTGTACGCGCTCGTCGGAACGCAGGCCGTCTTCCTCGGCGCGGCGGAATTCAAGTACCCGATCCTTTTCGCCCGCGAATAACTGCCGGTAGGAGACCCGGCTGCCCGGACGCACAACGTCCATCGCGGGGACGTCCGCAAGATTGGTGAGCACGGTCGGGCCCAGCTGCTGAAATCCGGTTCCGGGGTCGGGGCGGTAGCGCAAGACGCGCGTGGCGCGAAGGTCCTTCGAGCCTATGCGCAGGCCCGCCCCGACTTCGATGTCCAGCTGCGCCAGAAGGGCCGCGTCCACCCACGCCTCGCCGGGCGGCGGAATCCCGTCGGCGACCGTGTCGGCGCCGTAAGGTTCTGCCGAAGTGCGGACCTCGCCACGCAACGGATAGTCGCCGGTCACCGCTACCACGGAACTCAGGGCGGTCATGTCGCCGGACACCGCAACCGTGGCGAAAGACCAGGTCTCGGCGCTTTGCAGGGAAAAGGAGCGCGCGCGCTCAAGCCGGCCGGGGTCGGGCCGCACCGGGGCGGCAACCGCCAGGTCGGCGGCCAGCACCTCGGCCGCCTGCTGCCGGACCGCCGCGCCTATGCGTTCGGTCAGGAAGCTCACCGCGGCCACGGCCGCCACCGAAACGGTGAGCGCCGAGAGCATGACGGTGAAATCGCCCGCGCGGAGTTCGCGCAGCCATCGTCGCCACTCTGGTGAAGGTGCAGCAGTCATCGCGGCGGGAACTTTCGCATATACTGCACGCCCGCTCAAGGGAAAGCCGCAAGTTCAGGGGCCGCCGCATCCAGTGAGAGTTCATTTCCTGCCCTGCCTGGCGGCGGCCGCGGTAGCCTCCTGCGCCGCCGAGGATCCGCGAATGTCCGATGATCTGACCCCTGCCGACCCTCCGATGGCGGACCGCCGTCCCCACTCGTACAGCCATCACGGCGTCACCATCGAGGACCCCTACCACTGGCTGAAGGACGACAGTTACCCACAGGTGGACGACCCGGACGTCCTGGCCTACCTGAAAGCGGAGAACGCTTACTTCGAGCGCATGATGGCGCCGCGACGGGAGCTGGTGGAGACCCTGTTCGAGGAAATCAAGGCGCGCCAGAAGCCCGACGACTCGGGCGTACCCTTCAGGGACGGGGACTGGTACTACCAATGGCGTTTCGAAGACGGCGGACAGTACCGCATCTGGCAGCGCTGGCCGGCGCGAGGCGCCGGGGCGCAGGACTCTCCCGGCGCGGATGCCGAAATCATATTGAACGAGCCGGAACTCGCTGCCGGCCACGACTACTTCCGGCTGCGCGCCCTGTCGGTGAACAATCGCGGCGATCTGCTGGCCTACAGCACGGATACTGACGGCTCGGAACGCTATCGGCTTTTCGTGAAGGACCTGGGGACGGGCGAGGTGCTCGAAGACGGAATCGAGAACACCTTGGGAAGAGCAGTCTGGACGGCGGACGATTCCGCGTTGTTGTACGTGGTCGTGGACGAGAACTGGCGTCCATACCAGGTGCGCAGGCACGTCCTGGGCCGGCCCGCGGAAACCGACACCGTCGTTTACGAGGAGCAGGATCCCGGCTTCTTCGTGCGCCTTTCGCGGTCGGCCTCAAGGGGCTACATATTGATACACACGGCGGGGCACACTTCGTCGGAGGCTTATGTCATCGCAGCCGCTGCGACCCGGTCAGAGCCGGTGCTGGTGGCGCCGCGCCGCGCCGATCACGAATACTTCGTGGATCACCAGGGGGACCGGTTCGTGATACGCACCAACGACCGGCACAAGAATTTCCGCCTGGTGACCGCTCCCGGCGATGATCCATCCGAGGATAACTGGGTCTCACTGCTTGAAGGAACCGCGCAACTCTATATTCGCGGGTTCGACGTTTTCGCCGATTTCATCGCGGTAGTGGAGCGAAGCGACGGCCTGAACGCAATCCGGCTTATCGGGCGGGACGGGACCGCGACCCATGTGGAACTGCCCGAAGCCGCCTGCTCGGTGGGCCTGGGCGACAACGCCGAGTTCCGGACGCGCACGTTGCGGCTGGAGTATTCCTCCATGATCACGCCGCCAACGGTTTTCGACTACGGGGTCGATACCGGCGAGCTGAAGGCCCTCAAGGTACGGGAGATTCCCAGCGGCTACTCGAAGGAGCAATACCTGACGGAACGGCTGACGGCGACGGCCCGCGACGGCGTCGGGATTCCCGTGTCGCTCGTGCGCCGCAAGGACACGCCGGCGGACGGTGGCGCGCCTGTGTACCTGTACGGCTACGGCGCATACGGATTCGCTGTCCCGCCCTCGTTCTCGACCAGCCGGCTGTCGCTGCTGGATCGCGGCTTCATCTTCGCGATCGCCCACATTCGCGGCGGGGACGATCTCGGCTACCACTGGTACGAGGCCGGCAAGCTCGACCGGCGGGTCAACACCTTCAACGATTTCGTGGATGTAGCGCGCTTTCTGATCGATTCGGGCTACGCCGCCAGGGGCCGTATCGCCATAGCAGGCGGCAGCGCCGGCGGGGAACTCATGGGCGCGGCCGTAAACCAGGCCCCGGAGCTGTGGGGCGCGGTAGCCGCCCACGTGCCGTTTGTGGATGTGCTCAATACCATGCTTGACGAATCGCTTCCGCTGACGCCTACGGAATGGCCGGAGTGGGGCAATCCGATCGAGGACAAGGCCGCGTTCGAACTGATCCGATCCTATTCCCCATATGATCAATTGACTGCGCGCGAGTATCCGCCGATGCTGGTGACCGCGGGACTGAACGATCCGAGGGTAACCTACTGGGAACCCGCGAAGTACGTGGCCAGGCTCAGACAGCTCAAGATCGGCGAAAGCCCGCTGTTGCTCAAGACCAATATGGGCGCCGGCCATGGCGGCAGGTCCGGCCGCTATGACTCACTCCACGAGGTTGCCGAGGAATACGCTTTCATGCTCTGGTCGCTGGGAATGGCGGACTAGGGCGTTCCTCCGGGAGTGGGGGCATGCCCCCACAGCGTTCCGCCCTCCACGAAGGCGAGACGCCTTCGCTCCCTGCGATCAGGGACTGGCGCGGCGCTTGACTCCCGTTTCGCTCAGTATGGTGCTGGAGATTTCCTCGATGGAGCGATGCGTCGTGTCGATATAGCTGATTCCGTGCTGCGTGAACATCCGCTCGGCGCTGCGCAGTTCGAAACGGACCTGGCGTGATGAGGCATAGCTGCCACCCGGGCGCCTTTCGCTGCGAATCTGGATCAGACGCTCCACCGAAATCGTAAGCCCGTAGAGCTTCCGGCGGTAGTCGAGCAGGGGCTTGGGCAGCCGGCCTGATTCCATGTCATCCTCGGTAAGCGGGTAGTTGGCGGCGAACACGCCGTACTGAAGCGCCAGGTACAGGCAGGTGGGCGTTTTTCCTGACCGTGAGACTCCGGTGAGAATGATGTCGGCCTGGTCGTAGTGGATGATGCCGTGACCGTCGTCGGAATCCATCGCGAAATGGGTGGCGTCAATCCGGGAGTTGTAGCTGGACGTATCCAGCATTCCGTGCGTTCTGCCCAGGGTATGCGAGGATTGAACCCCGAGCTCCTCCTCCAGGGGCGCCAGAAATTCCGCGAAATAGTCCAGAACCAGGCCCCTGGAGCGCAGCAGTGGCGCACGGATCGCGTTGTGTACAAAACTCGTAAAGACGATCGGGCGGCAACCGGTCCGTTCGGCCTCCCAGTCGATTCGCCTCGCCACCTGGACGGACTTCTCGACACTGTCGACGAATGGAACCGTTATCGGAGCGAAGCGGATTCCGTCAAACTGCGTAAGGAGGCTGTGGCCCAGCGTTTCGGCGGTGACGCCGGTGCGGTCGGACACGAAAAATACCGTGCGTTCTGCCATACTACGCTGTCGTTCCAGTGCCGTGTCAAGCTTATATTGCCGCATCAGAGCGGGCGTAGCGTGTCCCTGCAAGGCGCGGCCGGCACGGAATACGTGCTGTATTGCGAACGGCTGCAACGCCGCGGGGGCGCGCTACGCCCGCTCCCGAAGGGCGTTTCTCCCCTGGCCCGTGGCCGCGTTGCGCCCCTGGGCAATGGGAGGCGCCATTCCCGGCGGGACGCGCCTCGCCACGAACCAGGGGAGAAGCGCTGATGCGGCAATATAAGCTTGACACGGCACTAGGGCGCCCCGGAGTATAGCTTGCACGCATACGTCATCGGCCTTTCGGCCATCGGCAAGGACGATCTGGACCGCGTCGGGGGGAAGAACGCGTCCCTGGGGGAAATGATCGGCCACTTGGACGAGCTGGGCATACGGGTGCCCGACGGATTCGCCACCACGTCGGAAGCATTTTCGGAGTTTCTCTACCGTGACGGGCTGGGCGAGACCATCCACGGCATGCTGGACACCCTGGATGTCGAAGATGTCGAATCGCTCGGCAGAACAGGTGCGGCCGTACGCGAAATGATCGGCAAGGCGCCGCTGCCCGACGGTCTTGAGCAGGAAGTCCGGTCGGCCTTCGAGCAGCTCTGCGACGGTGCGGAGATAGGCGTTGCGGTCCGGTCCTCGGCCACGGCGGAGGACCTGCCCGAAGCGTCCTTCGCCGGACAGCAGGACACGCTGCTTAACGTGCGCGGGTCCGACAATGTCCTTGCGGGAATACGCGAGATTTACGCCTCGCTTTTCAATGACCGGGCCATCGCGTATCGGGTCCACCAGGGATTCGATCACCGTAGTGTTTCTCTTTCGGTGGCCGTGCAGCGGATGGTTCGGAGCGATCTGGCATGTTCGGGCGTGCTCTTCACTCTGGACACCGAGTCCGGGTTTCGCGACCTGGTTCTGATTTCCTCGAGCTACGGTCTGGGCGAAACCGTCGTGCAGGGCGCCGTCAACCCGGACGAGTTTTACGTTTACAAGCCCAGTCTTGCCCGCGGCCGGAAAGCGGTTATCCGGCGCAACCTGGGCAGCAAGGCGCTGAAGATGGTCTACGCCGGCGGCTGCGGCGGGCGCGTGACCACCGTGGAAGTTCCCGCCGGACAGCGTGACCGCTTCTCGCTCTCCGATGCGGACGCCGAGGAACTGGCCAGGCAGGCGGTCGCGATCGAAGGGCACTATGGCCGGCCCATGGATATCGAGTGGGGCAAGGACGGAGAAGACGGCAGACTCTACATCCTGCAGGCCCGGCCGGAAACGGTGAAGAGCAGGAGCGACCAGACCCTGGTGCGGTTCGCGCTGAAAGAGCGCTCAAGGGTACTGAGCAGCGGCCGCAGCATCGGTCAGCGGGTGGGGGCGGGCGTGGCCAGGATCGTATCCAGCGTCGAGCGGATGAACCTCATACAGCCCGGGGACGTGCTGGTGGCGGACATGACCGATCCCGACTGGGAGCCGGTCATGAAGCGCGCGGCCGCGATAGTGACCAATCGTGGCGGACGCACCTGCCACGCGGCAATCATTGCCCGCGAACTGGGCATACCGGCGGTGGTTGGCTGCGGTAGCGCCACCACTGACATTCCGGATGGCGCCGAAGTAACGGTTTCCTGCGCCGAGGGCGACGAGGGATTCGTATACGCGGGCAGGCTGCCTTACGAGGAAACGTCCATGCGGCTGGGGCGGCTTCCTGAAATCCCGGTGCGGCTGGCCATGAACGTGGGCAATCCCGACCGCGCTTTTGCTTTCGCAGCCATTCCCAACCACGGCGTGGGCCTGGCGAGGCTGGAATTCATCATCAACCGGATGATCGGTGTGCATCCCAACGCCATTCTCGAATTCGACTCCCAGGAACCGGATGTCCGGGAACTGATTGCCGAGCAGATGGCGGGTTACGACGATCCCGTTTCCTTCTACGTGGAGAAGCTGGCCGAGGGCATTGCCTGTATCGCCGCCGCCTTCGCTCCCGAGCCGGTGATCGTGCGGCTCTCGGATTTCAAGTCCAATGAGTACGCCAACCTGATCGGCGGCGCACGCTACGAACCCGCCGAGGAAAACCCCATGCTCGGCTTTCGGGGCGCGGCGCGCTATGTCGACGAGCAGTTCAAACCCTGCTTTGAGCTGGAGTGCCGGGCGCTGCTCAAGGTTCGCCGGGACATGGGGCTGGAGAATGTCCAGGTGATGGTGCCGTTCGTGCGCACGCTTCAAGAGGCGCGCGATGTCGTCGAACTGCTGGCCGGCCACGGCCTAGAGCGCGGGGTGCAGGGCCTGAAGCTCATCATGATGTGCGAACTGCCCGGCAACGCCCTGCTCGCCGGGCAATACCTCGAATACTTCGACGGCATGTCGATCGGCTCCAACGACCTGACCCAGCTCACGCTGGGCCTGGACCGCGACTCGGGACGGATAGCGCCGCTGTTCGACGAGCGCGACGAGGCCGTCAAGCGCCTGCTGGAGATGGCGATCGAGGCCTGCCGTGCGCGGGGCAAGTATGTGGGCATATGCGGCCAGGGCCCGTCGGACCACCCGGACTTCGCCCGCTGGCTGGTGGAAAGGGGAATCGACAGCCTGTCGCTGAATCCCGACTCGGTGCTCGATACCTGGCTCCACCTGGCCGAGGCGGAGAGCTAGCCTGCGTGCTACAGGCGTCCGCCGTTCAGCCGGCAGATCCGGTCGCAGCGCCCGGCCAGCTTCTGGTCATGGGTGGCCAGCAGCAGCGTGGCGCCGGCCTGCTCGTTCATCTCGAACAGGATGTCGCCCACCCTCCTGCCGGTATCGGCGTCGAGATTGCCGGTGGGCTCGTCGGCCATGAGCACCTGCGGACGTGTCACGAAAGCGCGTGCGATGGCGACGCGCTGACGCTCGCCTCCGGAGAGATGACGCGGATAATGGCGGCGCCGCTCGGAGAGCCCCACGCGCCCCAGGGCCTGGTCGGCGGCCTTGCGCGCTCCCCGGCCGCCATTCAGTTCCAGCGGCAGCATGACGTTTTCGATCGCTGTCAGGGACTCGACCAGGTGGAAGGACTGGAACACGAATCCCAGGTGCTGTCCGCGCAGGCGGGCCCGGCCGTCCTCGTCAAGGCCGGAAAGGTCCTGGCCGCACAGCACGACCCGGCCCTCGGTAGGATGATCGAGTCCGGCCAGGAGCGCCAGCAGGGTGGTCTTGCCCGCGCCGGACGGGCCCATGAGCGCGCAGGACTCGCCACTGCCAAGGCGCAGGTTGATATCCTTGAGAATCTCAAGTTCCCCTTCGGGACTGGACACGGTCATGCCCAGGTTCTCAGCGCTTAGGACTTCAGTCATTCGTTGCCTGGCAGCGGTTGCCTTGTGCCTTGTGTTCGCAGGCGCAGCCGCCAGGGATGCGCCGGTATTGCTGGTTTTAGGCGACAGTTTGAGCGCCGCCTACGGAATGCCCCTGAGCCAGGGCTGGGTAAGTTTACTAGAGCAACGACTCAAGGAGGCGCAGCGGCCCTGGCGCGTGGTCAATGCCAGCATAACCGGCGACACCACGTCAGGAGCGCTGAAACGACTGCCGCAACTGCTGGACCTGCATGCGCCCCAGGTAGTGATTATCGAACTGGGCGGCAACGACGGGCTGCAGGGCAAGCCGCTGGCGACCATTCGGTCTAACCTCCAGGGCCTCATCGGCACGGTGCGCGGCTCGGGCGCCCAGCCGGCGCTGATTGGCATGCGAATTCCGCCCAATTACGGCCGCTATTACACCGGGGAATTCGAACGGCTGTACCAGGACGTTGCGGAAAGCGAGAAGGTCCCGCTCCTGCGCTTCGACCTGGAAGGGCTGGCGCGCACCGACGGCATGATGCAGGCCGACGGGATTCATCCTGCGCCGGAAGCGCAGGCCCGGATGCTGGACTCGCTGTGGCCGGACCTGAACGGCCAGCTGCTCAGCCGGGAGCCGCACCGGCGGCCTGCTGAGCAAGGCCCCGGCTGATTTCCTTCTGAATCGCAAGCGCCGCCGAGCGCGGGTCGCCGGCGGCGTTGATCGGCCGGCCCACGACGATGTGGTCGGCCCCGCCGGCTATTGCGGCGCGGGGCGTTACCACGCGCTTCTGGTCCTGCTTTTCGTCGTTGTCCAGGGGACGGATTCCCGGCGTTACGACCAGCAGGCGATCGCCCAGCGCCTGCCGCAAGACCGGCAACTCGCGGCCGGAGGCGATCACGCCGTCGCAGCCGGCCTCCACTGCCCGCTTCGCCCGCGACAGCACCAACTCATCGATGTCGCAGTGGAATCCCAGGTCGTCGAGATCGCCCCGGTCAAGACTGGTCAGTGCGGTCACGGCCAGAATCTTCATGCTGCCGCCCTTGTTTTCCGCGGCCGCTTCCATGATTGCCTGGTTGCCGTGCACGGTCAGAAACTCGACGCCGCGGTCGCGCAGGCCGCGCACCGCGGCGCCCACGGTGGCGGGAACGTCGAAAAACTTGAGATCCGCGAATACCTTGTGGCCGCACCTGGTCAACTCGTCCACCAGGCGCATGTAGCCGCCCGCCGACAGGAGTTGCATTCCGGCCTTGTAGAAGTTGGCCGCATCGCCCAGCTTTTCGACCAGATCGAGGGCTTGTCGCGGCGTGGGCACGTCCAGCGCCACGATAAGCCGTTCCCGGCTCATGACTCAAGGGCCTTGCAGCGGCTGCTGGCGTAACGGTCCGTCATTCCCGCTACGTAATCGGCTACCGCCCGCGCCCGCTGTCCGGCGTCGCGCCCGCGTTCGCGCGAATGCCTGCCGGGCATTTCCTCCGGGTGGCTCATGTAATGGTTGAACAAGGCATCGACTACGGCGCCTCCCCTCTCGTACTCCTGCTGCATGCGCGTGTGATGATATAGCCGATCGGTCAGGAAGCGGGCCAGCTCACGGTGACGTTGGTCCACCGGATCGCTGAGGCCGACCAGGGGGCCGGGCCAGCCGCGCACGGCATCGGCATCCCCGGGCCTTGCTTGCTTCAGATTGGAACCGGTGGTTTCGATCAGGTCCGAGACCACACGGTCGATCATGCCCCGTATGGCTTCCGACGCCAGCGCGCCGCCGCGGGCCCCGGGAAACCTGCCGGAGGCCTCTTCATGGCAATCGCGGAACAGCCGCACCTCCATGAGTTCGCCGGGATCCAGAAGGCCGCTGCGCAGGCCGTCGTCGAGGTCGTGATGGTTGTAGGCGATCTCGTCGGCCACATTGGCCAATTGCGCCTCCAGGCCGGGCTGCCGGCGCCGGATAAACCGTTCCCCGAGGTCTCCCAGCGCCCGGGCCTGGCGTCGCGAGCAGCGCTTCAGCAGCCCCTCGCGGGTTTCCCAGCATAAGTTGATTCCCGGGAAGCCCGGATAGCGGTGCTCCAGCGTGTCCACGATGCGCAGCGCCTGCAGGTTGTGCTCGAAGCCGCCGTAGTCGGCCATGCAGCGGTTCAACGCCGCCTGCCCCGCGTGGCCGAAGGGCGGGTGCCCCAGGTCGTGTCCCAGGCAGATCGCTTCCGTAAGGTCCTGGTTCAGGTCAAGGCAGGAGGCCACCGTGCGCGCGATCTGGGCCACCTCCATGGTGTGCGTAAGCCGGGTGCGGAAGTGATCGCCTTCGCCGGCGACGAACACCTGGGTCTTGTGCATCAGCCGCCGGAACGCCCGGCAGTGGATGATCCGGTCACGGTCCCGCTGGAAAGGGCCCCTGTAGGGGTGGTCGGGCTCGGCGTGAACGCGCCCGCGTGTCTGCCGATCGGCAACCGCCCATGGAGCAAGCGTACTGTCACGCGCTGGCCGCGCCGCGGCTGCGGTCAAGGCGCCCGCCCCGACAACACGGCATCCAGCGCATCCATGGAAAAGTCCCCGGTCAGGCGCGCGTTTCCGAGGCCCCGCGGCAGTATCAGCCGGATTCTGCCCCGGGCATTCTTCTTGTCGCTGAGCATCGCTTTCCTGAGGGCTCCGGCGTCCAGATCGCCGGCATTCACAGGCAGGCCCAGGCCCGCCAGCAGCGTCTCCAGGCGCTCTTGCTCGCGGCGCTGCAAGTCACCTTCGGCCACCGCCAGCCTGGCCGCCATGCACATTCCCGCCGCCACGGCCTCTCCATGCAGCCATTGTCCATAGCCCGCCACATGTTCGATTGCATGCCCGAAACTATGGCCGAAATTCAGCACCGCGCGCCGACCGCTGCTGTCGTGTTCGTCCTCGCCGACGATCGCGGCCTTGATCTCGACCGAGCGGCGCACGGCGTGGCGCAGACAGGCCGGATCGCGGGCCAGCAGCGCGCTGCCGTTTTCTTCCAGCCACCCGAGAAACTCCTCGTCGGCGATCGCGCCGTACTTCACGACTTCCGCGAGTCCGGCCTTCAGTTGCCGGTCAGGCAGGGTGTTGAGAACGTCGGTGTCGCAGATTACCGCCAGCGGCTGGTGAAAGGCCCCCACCAGGTTCTTGCCCCATTCGGTATTGATGGCGGTCTTCCCGCCCACCGACGAATCCACCTGCGCCAGCAGGGTAGTGGGAAGCTGCAGGTAATTCACGCCGCGGTGATAACAAGCGGCGGCAAAGCCGGCCACGTCGCCCACACAGCCGCCGCCCAGCGAAATCAGCGTACAGTCGCGCTTGAGTTCCAGGCGGGCCATGCGGTGCAGAATTCGCTGCCAGTGCCTGATGTCCTTGGCCTCCTCGCCGTCGGGCAGGACCAGGGACTCGCAACCGCGCCCGCCCGCAAGAGCGGTCAGGCGGTCGAGATACAGGCCGGCGACTGTGCGGCTGGTCACCGCGAGAATGCCTCCGCCCCCGACCCATTCTTTCAGGATTCCGGGGCGGTCGAGAAGGCCCGGTCCGATCAGCACAGGGTATGCACGCGACGGCGCGGGCACTTCTATTCGTTCTGTCTCCATGCTTGGATCTCTTTGCGGACGAGATGCCGGCCCCCGGTGGATGCAACTCCGTGACCCGGCGCCGTGCCGTCAATCCTGCTTCAATAGACGCAGGATATTTTGCCCCACCTGCCTGACCTGACGTCCGGTGGTATCAACGATGTGGTTCGCCACTTCAACGTACAGCGGACCGCGTTTCAGCATCAGTTCCTCCAGGACGGCGCGTCTCGAGCCGGAGGCCAGCAAGGGACGATTGTCGGTATTGCGGGTTCGGCGCACCTGCTCATCCACATCGCATTCCAGGTAGAACACTTCGCCGCCGGCCCGCAGGACCTCGCGGTTCCGTTCGCGGAGAACAGCGCCGCCGCCCGTGGCCAGCACGGTGTTCCGCTGTCCGCAAAGGTGCGCAAGCGCCTTCTCCTCTCGCTCCCGGAAACCCTCTTCGCCCTCGATTTCAAAGATCAGCGCGATGTCCACGCCGGTCTGTTCCTCGATATACCGATCGCTGTCCGAGAATTGCAGGTTGAGCCGCCTTGCCAGCCAGCTCCCGACCGCGGACTTCCCCGAGCCCATGGGGCCTACCAGGATAATGTTGCGCGGCGTTGGCATGGCTGACGGTCGTCCCGGCGCCGGGTTCTTGCGGACTTGGGCGCAAATGGTACCGCTTATCCCGTCGGCTCGATAATCGACGGCGTGACGAAGATGAGGAGTTCGGTCTCGCTGGAGGAATTGATGCTTGAGCGGAAAAGGCGTCCCAGCCCCGGAATCGCCCCAAGGTAGGGCACGCTGGATCGTGTGTCGGCATTCTCGGTTTCGCGAATTCCACCCAGTACCAGGGTCTGGCCGTCCTGAACGAGCACTTCGGTCTCTATCCGGCGCGTATCGATGGACGGAACGGCGCCTCCGCGCTCGGTGGCGACGATCTTGCCAACGCTGTCCTTGGTTACGAGCAGGCGAAGAATGACCTGGCCGTTGGGCGTAATTCGGGGCGTGACCGTTAGCCCAAGCGCGGCATGTTTGAAATGGGTGGTGGTGGCGCCGCTGGAAGCCGCCTCCTGATAGGGGACTTCAACTCCTTGGCGGATGCTCGCTTCGCGCTGGTTGGAAGCGAGTACCCGGGGAGCGGAGATCAGCCGTCCCTGGCCTTCCGCCTGCATCGCCGCCAGTTCCAGGTCAAGGAGGTAGTCGGGGTGCAGGAGGGCGACGGAGAATCGCCCGGACGCCCCGGCGACCGGCAGACTGACGCTGTATCGATCGGCAACATCGGCGGCGGTCAGCGCTTTCGCTGCGCCTTCGGAAGCTTCCAGCTCCTCGGCAATGCGCCCGGTGGCGTCGCCGGTCCCGGAAACCACCAGCGCGCTGCCTTCGCCACGGCGCTTGGCGGCGGTAAGGCCCCAGCGCAATCCCAGGTTTCGGCTGTAGTTGCGGTTGGCGACCACCACCCGCGATTCGATCAGGACCTGTCGCGCGGGCAGGTCGAGCGCGTCAAGCATTTGCTTCAGTTTCTCGAGGCGTCGCCCGGTATCGTGAGCGATCAGAGTGTTGGTTCGCTCGTCCACCTGTATCGTGCCCCGCCCGGAAAGCAGCGTGGATTGACTGCCCGTGATGACCGCGGCCAGTTCCGTAGCGGCGGCGTAATTGACCCTGTACTGGAGCAACTGCAATGGCGCCAGGGATTCTTCGGCAAGCTCGGTCTCGCGGCGGGCGGAATCCCGCGCAAGAAACTCTTCCGGAGTGGCGACCACCCACACGCCATGGCTCTGGCGCGACTTGAGACCCCGGCTCTCCAGCAACAGGGCGAGCGCTTGCTCGTGGGTCATTTCGGCGATTTCCAGCGTGATATTGCCCGTTACGGAATCGGATACAAGGACTTGCATTCCCGACGCCTCCGCCAGGAGTTGCAGCGCCGCTCGAACGGGCAGTTCGCGAAAGCTCAGGGAGATCCTGGAATCTTCCCCGGCCTGCGAGACCGCGGCGCAGACGAGCGAAAGCACCGCAAGCCAGGCGTTACGGCGGCTCCCGGTCATGGGTCTACCGGATGCAGGCGTGGCCGGCCCTCGGGGTCGTCCGCGATCCGGTAGCGCCGGTCGCCTACCTTGATGACACCGCCTCGCCGTGGCGAATTGCCCACATCCGCGATCACCGGCGCAGGGGGCTCAGCCTTTTCCCGGGACAGCCTGGCGAAGGGCGAGGCGAGGTCCGAGCGCGCGGGCGGGACACTCGCTGTTGCCGGCGCCTTCCCGCCGATTTCCAGGAGGCTCCCGGCATGGCTGTCGTCGGCGAAGTAGGCGAGAAGGCGCGCCTCGGCGCGCAGGCGGCCGTCTTCCGCGTCGTCGCCGGCTTCGATGCCGAACGCGGCAAGTTCACGCAAATCCCCCGCCGCCAGAACCATGCCGATGGCGCTGATGATTTCTCCGTAGCTGCCGGCCAGCCGCATTTCCGCGCCCAGGTGCGGGAACCGGCGGGAGATTTCACCGCTCGGTTGCCAGGGTCGTACTTCTCCTGCCGGCGACCCGGCTGAAGCCGCTGCCAGCGCAACGGCCAGGTCCAATGACTCGGCGCCGCGAGGTATCCTCGCTCCGCTTCGCTGAAGGCGTTGTGCGAGTTGTTCCAGGTCCTCGCGCAAAGAGCGCTTTTGTCGCTCGGCCCGTCGCGCGTCCTCAAGCTTTGTCTCCAGGCCGGAAAGGGCTTCGTCCGCGCTGGCCAACCGGGGCAGCAGTTGCGCCCGTACGCGGACCTGAAGTCCGATTGCCGAAACCAACGCCAGCAGCATGCACGCCAGCGTGACGCTTACCCGCCTGCTCCACTGCCCCGGATTTCCGGGCTCCAGGTTGCGCAGTTCGTCCAGCAGGGTCATTTCCCGAACCCTCCAGCCAGCGCGAAGTCGCGCGTCTGAACCGGGTCGCCGCGCACATGCTCAATGCGCGCTTCCGAGACCATGGGCATGGCGCGGACCGCCTCAAGCAGGCGTGCGACCGCTTCCAGGTTGCGCGCCTCGCCGTGCAGCTCCCAGGCGCCGCCCCGGATTTCGAGCCGCTTCAGACGTGACTCGGGAGGCAGCGCTTCGGGCAGTTGTTCCAGCCAGTCCTGCACGGACCGGTTGTGACCGCTCACCCGCTCCAATTCGGCCAGCAGGGCGCCCATGTCGGCCTTTCTTGCTTCCAGCTCGCGTCGTGCCGCGGCCGCTGCGCGGTGATCGGCAAGGGCGGTCTCGACCTGCGAGGCTCGCCGCTCGGTTTCCTTCAACTTCCCGGCCAGATGAAGCTCGCCCGCAGTCACAAACCCCACACCCCCGACAAGCCCGCACAGGAGGGCGGCACAGGCTTCGCGCCGTCGCGTACGTTGCCGCCGGTCGCGCCAGGGCAGCAGATTCAGCGACCGCATCGCGGGCTTCCCGGGCCGGGGGACAATGCTTCCTGATCAGGCATGATCGTTGAGCGCCAGCGCGTATGCTCCGAACAGAGCGGGCGAGAAATTGCGCGCACGGTCGCCGCCGTTGAGCGCCGCCGGCGCCGATACCGCCTCGACGGGCAGGTCCAGTTCGTCCCGCAGGGCCTTGCAGGCGCCGTTGACCAGGGCGGCGCCTCCCCAGAGAAGCATCTTCTCGGGCGGCCCGGCATCGCGCCGCGATGTCAAATAGAGTTGGATCGCCCTTGCCGCGTGCCGGGCAAGGTCCTTCAGGAACAGCTTCGTGATCCGTGAAGCGGCCCCGTCGGGCAATGCGCAGTCCGCAAGCGACTGCTTCGCGTCGTCTTCCGACAGCCCGTAGGCGCTGCTCAGACGCCCGGTCAAGGCCGAGCAGCCGAAAGGCTGGCGGTGATGAAAGACAGTCCCGCCACCCAGGTGGACGCTAAGGCGCGATTGCCGGTGGCCTGCGTCCAGGACCGCCAGCGGCGCATCCCGGTCAGTCATCTCCGCCAGCGCGCGCTGGACCGCAAACGCCGTGACGTCCACGGCGGCGACGGTCAGGCCGGCCAGCCTGACTGTCCGGCACAGGGTCTCGACGGTCGCCGCGCGGGCAATCGCCATCCGGTAACCTTGCGCCCGCCCGCCTGTTGTCTCCGGAACGTAATCGAAGGCGGCTTCCTCGAGCGGGAAGGGAGCGGCCTGGCCGGCCTGCAGGCGCACCTGTTCTTCGAGTTCCAGGGCCGGCAGGTCGGTAGGCAGGGCAAACCGGTGTTCTATGATTTCGCCGCCATCAAGTCCGACCACGGCCCGCCTGGCGCGTGGCGCCGGCGTCCCGTATCGCTTCGTGGTCTGCCGCGCGAGCGGCATCGTGCGACCGCAAGCGTAGCGAAAGAGCGCTGGACCGTATGCCGCCCCGGGTCAATTCGACCACCTTGACCGCACCCGCGCCGATGTCCAGCCCCAGCACCGCCCTTCCTGACCGCAATCCCTGCATTTTCGCCTGCTGTGTTGAAATCTTCCGGGTTGAGTAACACTCGTGCGGGCTGCCTATAATGAGGCGATCAGTCCCGCACTGCCTGGAACGTATCCTGTGATTACGCGGCTTCTACAGTCCAGATCGTTTATCAACGCATTTGTGAAGATATGCGTTCTGGGGGTTTCGGGCGCCGGCATGGGGCTTGTTGCGTTGGCCATGCTGATTGCAGGCGCGTATTTCTACCTCGCCCCGGGGCTGCCCAGCGTCGAGAGTATCCGCGAGGTTCCGCTGGAGATTCCCCTGCAGGCGAACACCCGTGACGGGCGCATGATCGGCGAGGTTGGCGAGAGGCTGAGGACTCCCGTGGATCTCGAGAACGTGCCGGAACTGCTCCGCAACGCCTTTCTCGCCGCGGAGGACGACCGCTTCTTCGACCATCCCGGTTACGACTACCAGGGGCTGGCGCGCGCCGCCTTGAACCTGATCCTCACGCGCTCGGCCAGTCAGGGCGGCAGCACCATCACCCAGCAACTCGCCCGCGAGTACTACGTGGGGCGGGAACGCACCTTCGTTCGCAAGGCCAGGGAGCTGTTCCTTTCCCGGCGGCTGGAACGGGAACTGAGCAAGGAAGAGATACTCGAGCTCTACCTCAACAAGATATTCCTCGGCAATCGCGCGTACGGCGTAGCGGCCGCCGCCCAGGTGTACTTCGGCAAGAACCTGGATGATCTGAGTATTGCCGAGAGCGCCACCCTTGCCGGATTGCCGAAGGCGCCCTCGACTATAAATCCCGTCAGGAACCCCCGGCGCGCCACGAGCCGCAGGGCGTATGTCCTGCGCAGGCTGAGGGAACTGGACTTCATCTCCGAAGCGGAGCGTCAGGAAGCGCTGGCGGCGCCCATGGAGTCCAACCTGCACGGCCCGCGCCAGGAAGTCAGGGCCCCGTGGGTCCTGGAAATGGTGCGCAAGGAAGCGATTGCCCGTTACGGGATGGATGCGCTTGCCGGCGGGTACCGGGTAACGACAACGATTGATGCCCGCTTGCAGGCGGCGGCCGAGCGGGCCCTGCGCCGCGGTTTGCGCGAATACGATCGCCGGCACGGATACCGGGGGCCGGTGCAGGCCGGTGTCCTTCGGAACCTGCGAGCCGACGGACTGCTGACCGATGCCGGACTGCTGGAGTATCTGGACTCCCTTCCCCGGGTCGCCGACGCACGGCACGCGCTTGTGATGTCGTTCGGCGATGGCGGCGAAACGGAAGTTCTGGTGGAGGGTTCGGGACGCGTGGACTTGCCGTGGGAGCGGGTCCGCCGGCGCCCCCACGTATCCGAGAACGAAGTCGGGCCCCAGCCCGACGGCCCCGCGGACATGTTTGCCGAGGGTGACCTGATACTGGTTCGCAACGCCGACGACGGGGGTCTTGAATTGACCCAGCGGCCGGAAGTACAGGGCGCCCTGGTGGCCATCAATCCCGACGACGGCGGGATCGTGGCGCTGGTGGGCGGTTACGACTTCCGCCACAGCAAGTTCAATCGCGCCGTGGACGCGCTGCGTCAGCCCGGCTCGGTATTCAAGCCGTTCATCTACTCCGCCGCGCTGGATCACGGCCTGAACGCCGCCACGGTCGTCAACGACGCGCCGGTGGTCATACAGGACCCCACTTCCGAGACCGTCTGGCGCCCCAAGAACAACTCGGGAAGTTTCAACGGCCCTACCCGATTGCGCGAAGCCCTGGTGCGTTCCATGAACCTCGTATCCGTCCGTGTGCTGCAGCGGGTGGGTTTGAGCGCCACGATCGACCATATCGGCGCTTTCGGCCTGCCGGATTCTTCTCTTCCGGACAGCTATTCGCTGGCCCTGGGATCCGGTGGCGTTCCTCCAATTGAGATTGCCCGCGGGTACGCCGTGCTGGCCAACGGCGGATACCGCGTCGAGCCCTGGCTGATAGAGCGGGTTGAACAGGACGGCTTGCGCTATCGGGCCGACGCGGCCGTGGCTTGCCGGGCCTGCGAATTGAAGGCCGAACACGTCGGCGCGGAATCCGCCGGCGCCGGCGAATGGCTGAACGGCGGCGAACCGCGGATGCCCGTCCGGCTGGCGCAGGCGTTTGCGAGGATAGATCGGCTGGCGGCCCTGTACCCGGCCAGCGCCGTTCAGGACTCGCTCCAGTCCTTCGAGTCGGTGGCCCAGATGCAGGCGGTCACGCTGCAACGGAATCCGGATGTCACGGAAAGGCCGGAACTGTTCGCCGATCAGAAACTGGCCCCGCGCGTGGTGAGCTCCGAGAATGCCTATATCGTCTACGACATGATGCGCGACGTGGTCCAGCGCGGGACCGGAAGACGGGCGCGGGCGCTGGGCCGGCAGGACCTGGCAGGGAAGACCGGCACGTCAAACGACAACCGGGATGCCTGGTTCAGCGGCTTCAACGGCAACCTGCTGGCGACCGTGTGGGTGGGCTTCGACCAGGAAAGGTCGCTTGGGCGATTCGAGGAGGGCGGGCGCACGGCCTTGCCGATCTGGATCTACTTCATGGAGGAGGCGCTGGCTGGAGCGCCGGAAGCGCCTCTGCCGCGCCCGCGCCACATCATTTCCGCCCGCGTGTCACCGGAGACCGGTCTGCTGGCTGCACCCGGCGAGGCCGACGCGATTTTTGAGCTTTTCAGGGAAAACGCGCTGCCCGGCGCTTCGAGAGGGAATGCTTCGGGTGACGGCGAGGACGAAGAGGAAGAGTTGTTCTAGCCCTTTATCTCCCCCTCCCCTGTGGAGAGCGTTGGAGCCAGGATGGCGGAACCGAGCCAGTGGGCGCCGATGACCCGGCGCTCACAGCGCCTCTCGACAGGGGAGGGGGAGATAAAGGGCGAGGGTTGGCAATATCCGTAACTGGTATCGCCGCCCTTGAGCTTGGCGCTTAACGTTCCCCGACAGGTATGTAGCTGCGCGCGGTGGGCCCCAGATAGAGTTGCCGGGGTCGGCCGATTCGCGCCTCCGGGTCCTGGTGCATTTCGCACCAGTGCGCCGCCCAGCCCGCAGTGCGGCCGACGGCGAACATCGGCGTAAACATTGTCGACGGCAGACCCAGCGCGCGGTAGATGATGCCGGAGTAGAAGTCCACGTTGGGATACAGGCGCCGGTCCTTGAAATAGCTGTCGCTCAGTGCGATTTCCTCAAGTTGCCTGGCAAGCGTGAACAGCCGTCCCCTGCCGGTTTTGAATTCCTGCAGCACTTCATGGCAGATGCCGCGGATGATGGTGGCGCGCGGGTCGAAATTCTTGTACACCCGATGGCCGAAGCCCATCAACCTGAAAGAATCCCCCGGGTCCTTGGCCCTGGCGACGTATTCTCCGATATTCTCCGTAGCCCCGATTTCCTCCAGCATTCGGATCACGGCCTCGTTGGCGCCGCCGTGCGCGGGGCCCCAGAGCGCGATACAGCCGGCGGCGAGGGCGGAGAACGGGTTGACCCCCGAACTCCCTGCCATGCGCACGGTGGAGGTCGAGCAATTCTGTTCGTGGTCCGCGTGGAGCACCAGCAGCGTATCCAGCGCCCTGGCCGCCACCGGATTCGGCTCTTCGCCGAACATCATGTACAGCAGGTTGGCGGCGTAATCGAGATCCTTGCGCGGTGCAATGGCCGGCTCGCCGATTGTGTTGCGGTAGGCCGCTGCAGCCACCGTCGCGATATTGGCGATTACCCGGTGGCCGAAGCGCCTCCTGTGGTCGGCGTTGTAGGGATCTATGCAGTCGGGATACACGGACGGCATCACCGAGAGCGCCGCGGTCATGGTGCTCATTGGATGCGCGCCGGCCGGCATGGCGGCCATGGTGTCGAGGACTTCCGGGGAACAACTGCGCAGCCCCGCCAGTTCCTCCGAAAACGATTGCAGTTCCTTGCGCGAGGGCAGTTCTCCGTTCAGCAGGAGCCAGGACACCTCCGCGAAGTTGCTGTGCCGCGCCAGGTCGTCCGCGGCGTAGCCGCGATACATCAGCACGCCCTTTTCGCCGTCCACAAAAGTGATCCGGCTGGTGCAACTGGCGGTAGACGCGTAGCCGGGGTCGTAGCTGTATGCGCCGGTGGCCGGTGGGATGGGAGTAATTTCCAGCGCGTCGGCGCCGAGTACGGCCCTGCGGCGCGTCAGTGGCACAGAGCGCCCGTTGCGGCTTACAAGTTTGTCGCCCGATTGGGTCATGCAACTGCCTTGTTCCGTCCCGGCAGGATGGATGGCGCAGGCGTCACTTAACCGGCTCCTCCGAACACCGGGATTGGCGCTCCGTTGGGGGGTGACGCCAGCCTAGGAAAGACGCGGCCCAGAACCTGAGCGTTCGCGTCGCTGGCCGATATTATAGCGCAGCCGCCGCTATTGCGAAAAAGATTTATGAAATGAACGACTTAAGCGGACTTTGGCGCACCGAAGCGGCGGCGGAACTTTTCGATCTGTCCGGCAGACTCCATGATCTTCTGTGAACCCGTGAAGAACGGGTGGCAGGAAGAACATACCTCCACGCGAATATCCTCGCTCAAGGTCGAGCGAGTGACCAGTTCCCGGCCACAACTGCAGGTGACCTTGATCTCGTTGTACTCTGGATGTATTCCGGATTTCACGGGTTGCGGCCTCGGCCGACAGGGCGGCGGAAGCATAACCGAATAGCGGCCCCTCTTCAATGCGCAAGGCCACGCTGCGGAGGCGGCCGCCCGTGAAGGCTCGACTGTCGCGCTATGGTATGTTTATTGGCTCGCATGTTGCGGAACAATACTGCGAACCAGAACGCCAAAAGCCATAGCGAATTCAAGGTATGAGCAGAGAACCTGAGGAAATCCGCCAGGCGTCGATTGCCGTCCCCGCCCATCTGGGCAGTTTCGAGACGATTCGGCATGATGTGCTGGGCACGCTGCTGACGGCCCGGACTCCTGAGGGAGTTTCGCAGGCCGTCTTCGCCCTGGGCTGCTTTTGGGGAGCGGAACGGAAGTTCTGGCAGACGCCTGGCGTGTACGGCACGGCGGTGGGATATACCGGCGGGCGCCAGGCGGACCCCGATTACTATTCCGTTTGCTCGGGCGTTACCGGTCACGCCGAGGCCGTTCTTGTCAGCTACAAGGTTTCCGAGGTCAGCTACGAAGAGCTCCTTGCCGTGTTCTGGGAGGCGCACGACCCCACCCAGGGAATGCGCCAGGGCAACGATATCGGCACCCAGTACCGCTCGGCCATCTATACCCTTGGGGCCGCGCAACAGCGGCTGGCGCTGGCCTCGCGGCAGGCCTATGGCGAGGCGCTCAAGGTGTCGGGCTATGGTCCCATTACGACGGAAATCGGCCCGGCCGACGTCTTCCACATGGCGGAGGAATACCACCAGCAATACCTGGCCAAGAACCCCCACGGCTATTGCGGTCTTGGCGGAACCGGCGTGGCCTGCGAACTCGGGTCGGGCCTTGTCGGGGAGGCGGCGTTGACGGAGTGACCATGAAGCCCTTCGTATTGATCGTCCTGCTGGCCTTGCCCGCACCGGCCGCCCTGGCTATACAGTCGGCGCCGGCCGACGTTGCGGAAGGAAGCCAGGCCTGGTTGAGTGAACAGCGCCGAATCAATCAGCGTTTCGTCGAATTGTTCAGGGAGCGGCGTTATGCGGAAGGCGAAGAGCTTGGCAGGAGCCTGCTGCGCCGGGCCGAAGAGCATTACGGCTTCGACTCGACGGAACTGCTCCCGCCGCTCATCAACCTGGCCACGGTGCAGCGCGTGCAGGGGCGCTACAGCGATGCGCTTTTTCACTACGAGCGGCACATCGCGATCGTTGAGCGCAAGCTGGGCTACGACGCGCTCGAACTCGTCAACCCGCTGCACGGAGTAACCAGGACGTACCTCCGCATGGGCGATTACGAGGCCGCGATCGAGCCGCTGGCCCGCGCATTGCGGGTCACGCATGCGAACTCGGGAATCTACAGCCTTGAGCAGGGCCCGACGCGCGACCTGCTGAGCGAACTTGCGCTGAGCGAAGGCGACCTGGAACAGGCAAACCTGCACCAGCGGATTCAGCTACGCGCGCATGAGCGCCGCTATGGCCCCGGGGACCTGCGCATAGTGCCGGCGCTCTACAAGCTGGGTGAATGGTACGAACGCACGCGCCAGACCGGGTTGCAGCGCCAGGCTTATGCGGCGGCGGACCGCATCATCCAGGCGTCGAGCGGCGAAGACAGCCTCGAACGGGTACAGGCGCTCCGCGGGCAGGCCAGCAGCTTTGTCAGGGAGTCACGGCGCGAGAAGGCCGAAGAATTTTTCAGGCGCGCCCTGAACATTGTTCAGGCCCATCCAATTCAGGATATCCTGCAGCAGGCCAAATTGCTGATCGACATCGGCGACACCCTTACGATCTTCAATCGTCAGCCCAGGGCGCAGGAAAATTACCGGGAAGCATGGGAGCTTCTGAGCACGGACAATGAAGCGCTGGATATGCGGGCTGAACTTCTGCAACATCCCGTTATCCCGCTCCGCAGCGCAAGGCTTCCGGTGCAGATTCCCCGCGAAATGTCCGATCCGTCCCGTTACGAGTCGCAGCCACGGGCGGGATCCGTCGTGCTGCAGATGACGATAGAGCCGGATGGCACTGTTTCGGGTGCGAAAGTCATGGAGTCCAACCCGTCCGGCATGATCGACGAAATTGTGGTGGCCCTGATCAAGGGCGCCAAGTTCCGCCCCCAGATGCGGGATGGCGAGCCCGTGCGGGCGGAGGATGTCATCTACCGGCATCGGTTCCGCTGGTACAAGCGGCGCGATCCGGAACCGGCCGGGGACACGCCCGCGCCGGCGGAACCGGTGGATGAGGAACGGCCGCTGGAGGTTCCCGGCGCTGGCGCTACCGCGACCGATACCCGGCCGCCCGCGGGCTGAGCACACTAGCGCGCGGCCTGCTGCCGGGCGAACGCAGCCCTTCCCTCGGCGATGGTCTCCAGCACCAGATCGGCTTGCCCGCCGATGGTTTGCGCCAGTTCGCCGGGTATATGGCCTACTGCCGCCGCCCAGGCCTCGCGTTCCGCGGCATCCGGCCAACGCGGAACGATGCCGAAATCTGCGGCGTTCTCAAGATCCTGGTTCGCTTCGGCGCGTGTCGACAGGCGGGATTCTTCAATGCTGGGGTAAGCGCCCGCGACCACGCGGCGGTCAGCTTCGCTCATGCCATCCCACCAGGTCTTGCTGGCAACGATGAGCGACATGCCGAAGCTGTGTCCGGTGAGTGTGAGATGCGGGGCTTCGCCGGAGGTGCCGGTGCGCACGTACAGGCTCACGGAATTCTCACCTGCCTCGATCAGGCCGGTCTGCAGCGACGGCACGATTTCGCCGAAGCCCAGCGGGATCACGTCGGCCCCGAATGCCCTGGCGAACTGGCGCGAGGCCTCGCTGGCGGAGACGCGGAATCTTCGCCCACGCAGGTCTTCGGGCGAAAGGATCGGTGTGACCGAATAGATGTGGTGAAAGCCGATTTCGTCCCATGTCAACAGGTGTAGTCCCTGCTCCCGCACCAGGGAACTGAACAGATCAGTCAGAAAGTTGTCGTAAACGAAATCGGCCTCGGCCTCCGACTGGAACAGGAAGGGTGCGTAGAGGACCGCCGTCTCCGGCACGATGGTTGAAGCGACCATCGCGGAAAGGTTGCCGATATGCACCCGGTTCCGTTGCAGACCCGACACGATCTGCTCCTCCGAACCGAGCTGCCCGTGAACCAGCATGCGTACCTTGATGCGGCCGCCGGTGCCTTCCTCCACGCGGCGCTGAAACCTGAACCATTGCAGTTCGCCGGCCGTATTGGGAAAGGCCGTGCCGGCCGCGGTGATTTCCGTGACCTGCGAATCCGCTTCCTGCTGCGGCGCTTCGGAGGATGGTCCGCAGCCCGCGGCGATTGCCGCCGCCGCGCAGGTCGCAAATAGCAGGTTTGGCCTCATGCCCTCTGCCGCCGCATCAGGACGAACACGCATAGCACCGCGATGGTGCAGAGCACCATCATTACGGTGAAGCCGGTCGTGAATGAATCGAAAGCGTCGGCGGACCAGGCCAGAAAGACCCCGCCGATGGAACCTGCGAGGGAGTCGATCAGGAGGAAGATGCCCAGGTACACGCCATAGTTTCGCCCGGCGTAGTACTCGGCGATCATAAGTTGAATCATGGTGAACGCGCCGGCGTATCCCACGCCGTAAACGATGGCGTAGGCAAGCGGCCAGGTCACCTCGCCGGGGACCGCGAAAAACAGCAGCGCCAGTCCGATTGCGAGGTTCAGCACGCTGGCCATCATGACCTTCAGCTTGTCGAACTTGTCCGCCAGGTAGCCGAACAACACCTTCCCGACGACGGCCGCGAAAAAGAAACTGCTGTAGATCCCCGTGGTGCTCGTGTCGCCGAGCAGCAGCTCCTTGCGGAAGAAAAGCGCCTGGTTGTTGAGCATGGCCACGATGCAGAACCAGAGCGTGCCGGTGGCGAAAGCCAGCAGGTAGAACACGGGCGAGCGAAGGAGGTTCATCAGCACCGTCCCGAACGGATCGGGCGCCGGACGCGTTTCCGGCTCGGGGTCGGCCACGCCATCCGCGGCCAGCCCCTTGTCGGCGGGATAATTCCGTACCAGGAAAAGGGTGGGCAGGATCATCATGGCTCCGCCCAGCACCGCCAGCACCCAGACCGCCAGCCGCCAGTCGGGCAGGAAGTAATTGACCAGCCAGGGGAACGCGGCGCCGCCCACGCTGGAGGCCATCATCAGAACGCCGAACGCCAGGCCGCGGTACCGGACAAACCAGCGCGACAGCAGCATCAGGCTGGGGCTCAGGCCCGACAGTGAGAGCGAGAACGCAAACAGCACGTATAGCGCCATGAGCTGCCAAAGCTTCTCCACCAGGGGGAACAGGGCCAGCACAAGGGTTATTCCCAGGGTGCCTATCAGCATCAGACGGCGTATGGAATAACGGTCCAGCAGCCATCCGGCCACCGGATTCAGGAAGGCAACGAGCGCGAAGAACATGTTTGCCGGTCGCGTAACCTGCTCGTTGGTCCAGCCGAACTCGGTCGCCAGGTTCGGGAAGATTCGCGGCATCGTGTTAAGGAGGATGCCGTTGGACGCGGCGTAAATCAGAAACAGGCCGACAAGCAACCACCAGCCGTAGAAAATCCGGCCGCGCGTAGAGACTTCTTGCATTGTTATCCTCCCCGGAACAGCCGGCCCTTCAGGGGCGACCACCAAAATCGTATGCCCAGAAGCAGGGCGAGAATGGCGCAATATACCAGCGGCTCGGCCGTGTCGGCCTTGACCTGCCAGAAGAAATGCCAGCAGGCCAGGACGGCGGCCGGGTAAATCAGCCGGTGCAGCCGGTTCCAGCGCCGTCCCAGGCGCTGCTGCCAGCCCCTGGTGGAGGTGACCGCCAGCGGGATCAGCAGCAGCACCGCCCCCATGCCGACAGTGATGAAGGTTCGCGTGAGCAGGTCCTCACCCAGGTGGGCAAAATCCAGCTGCAGATCCAGCAGGAAATACGCCAGCGGGTGCAGCGTGCAATAGAAGAAGGCAAAAAGCCCCAGCATCCGGCGGAAACGGTAAAGCCGCGGCTTCTTCAGCAGGCGCGCCGCCGGCGTGACGCACAGAGTCGCCAGCAGGAGGCGCAGCGCCCAGACGCCGAGTTCGTCCTGAATTTTCTCCGCGGGGTTTGCGCCCAGGCCCGGCTCGACGACTCCGGCGATGCGCAGCACGAGCCAGATCACGGGCGACAGGCAGGCGGTAACCAGCAGCGGCTTGTAGACCCGAGGAATTAGACGGTCATGCCGCGACATATCCAGCCAAGCAACTTTTTTGGATGTTGACAATTCGCCATTTCTACTGCGATTCGGTTCCAACTGAAGCTGGCCATTGCAGCGCAAGACGTAACAGAGAAGGCGATTCCCGGCCGCAATGAATCGCCCTAGAAAATTTGCTTCGCTGCGAACAAAGAGTCACCCGCCCGGGCGCTACAGCGACGGCGGAGTCAGACATGGATTAAGCCTGCAGATGTAGCTGCGCTATAGCCGCAGACTCGCCAAGTCGCGATCTCAGAGGGTACGAATCTGTGCCTGTCCAGTCAATATCGGCTTGGGCCACTAGTGCGTCATCCACCAGATAGTTTCGGATGTTAAAGTAGTCTCTCAATAAGTGTCGATAACTTATTGAGAGGTTTGGTCATGAAGAAATTGTATGTCATTCGTTTGACCGCAAAGGAGC